>Ga0131853_10002226_pt1 | contig 34753 bp, 12 predicted proteins | sample TergutLab28metaG_FD_92764 | JGI IMG/M metagenome (GOLD analysis project Ga0131853, IMG submission 92764) | Labiotermes labralis P1 segment gut microbial communities from Petit-Saut dam, French Guiana - Lab288 P1 (version 2) (version 2) | ecosystem: Host-associated > Arthropoda: Insects >... | reverse complement strand
TTAAAGCTGGTTTTCGAAAATGCCACCACTGGTCGCAACACAGTCTGCCGCTCGGTTGTGAACTGCGTGGGTTGCTCGTAGTAGTTTCCACTGGCTGTTTCTGATGCGGTCTGCGGCATTCAAAATGCGACCAAGCAATTCATCTCGCATTACCACCTTCACACTGTAAACCAGTTCTTTCATCCATCACCATACACAATATTCCAGTGGGCTTAAGTCTGGAGACCTGGCTGGCCAATTGTGTGGACTGCCACGTCCGATCCATCGCCCAGGGAAACGATTGTTCAGGAAATTTCTAACTAAACGTGAAGAATGAGGAGGAGCTCCATCATGTTGGAAATACATATGACCTCATTTCTTTAAAGGCACATCCTCCAAAAGTCGGGGCAATTCCTCCTGCAGAAATCTGAGGTACACCTCTCCTGTAAGTCGACCTTCCAAGATGAAAAGACCAATCAGCTGATCGTCCAGAACTGCACACCACACATTGACACTAAAACGTTGTTGAAAGTTGCTTTCCGCAGTGGCGTGGGGATTCACATCTGCCCACACATGAGAGTTGTTTGTGTTATTGACACCGTCGCGATTGAATTGCAATTCATCAGTAAAAAGGATGTAACGATGCAACTCGCGACTGCCATTGAGCAACTTGCAAAATTCCAGCCTCTCAGCAAAATCACCAGGTCTGAGATGTTGCACTCGCTGCGTGTGGTATGCATACATGCCCTCTGCATGCAGTGTTCTCCACACTGTTGTGTGGGGAACACAAAGACATCTTGCAGTTCTTCGCGTACTCACACGTGGACTGCCCTGTACCATCTTAACAATGCTTTCTTCTTCATCGACGCCTTCATTAACATCACGCTCGGTTGCAATGCGAACACCAGGAGGTGTACCGGTATCTCACAATGTCTGGTAAACTTGATTAAACGCTCTTCAGGTTGGTATTCTACAGTTTGGAAAACATTGCTGATATTCAGCTACTGCCTGAACTGAATTACTCTCACAAAAACTGTACACATAAATCATATCTGCATACTCTGCAACTGAAAATGTAAATGGCATCGTGAACATAACAGACGCACCGAGATGAGAATATGTACAGGACTAACTCTACACTGTCGCTTCTACTGCCCACACCTTTCCGAAACTATCGCCGTACTGTTCTGAACATCAGGTGCCAGCACAGTCACTGTAATGTAAATGATGAGGGTGTTTGAACACGTAGTAGTAATTGAGTCATGCAGTATACACTGGCCAGGGGAATACCCACCCACCCCACCTTCCCCGCATCTCTTAAATACCTTCCAAGTGTCGTGATACGGAAACTGGATTGTTTGCAGTTGGGTGGGCGAGTCAGGTGGCAAAAATAATGCTTGCATCGCAAACAATAAGCCACCAAGTTCAGTACATCACCCGCCAGCTGGTTCCGTAATGCGGTTCACACGAGGACGTGTACGGGAATTAAAAAATGCCCATAACTCTGTAACCGTACAAAATCGGACACATATTTATACGAACTTCTTTGTTCACAAAGACCTAGAAAATCACCTCCTGCAGCAATGTCCACAAGTCATGAAGCACCCTGCATATATATATATACACACACACACACACATATACAGGAACCCCCTGGGTTACATAAGCCCTGACTTACAAGTCTGTAAACGCCTCATATGAATACTTTTCAGTAAACTGCATCTAAAATAATTCAGTGTTTGTGAGTTCTTTGTTACACTCAGGATATAGAATTCCATTATTGGCGATATTTGGAAAATAATTAGCATGCCCAAGCTGAAATATTTAATTGCACGTACTAAAATACCATCCATTAATAAGAGTTACACAGACATAAAAGAAGTGGTATGTGGCTACAAATCCTGCATTTTGCCAATGACTTATTTCCCATATTTTCATATCTTTGTGCAGTTTTAGCACAGATACACTGTGCTGTGTTTCTGTTTGCTCTCAGCTTCTTGATCTTGACTTAAATCTTGTGTGTATATGTGTGGGTGTTGTGGTAATATGTGTATTTACTGTGTTTTTGTATTGTCTTGTTTATGTATATTTATTCTTTTTATGCTTTTGTTTAATTTTGTAAGTTGTGTATTTTTATTGTTATGTTTATGTATTCTCTGTTCTGTATATTCTGTTTTCATCGTGCCAACTGGCACTCTTCAGCTACCCTGACTGAAGTTTCTTCCATGCTTTTTCCTCAGTTGTAAGGCAAATGCCAGGGTATAACTTACAAAGATGGGACATGGCCCTCACTGTTCCCATTATGTTGTTCTGTGTATTGTTTGTGCGTAAATGTGTACTGTACTACTGCCACTGGGTGTCAACCCAGTTGCAGTTAACAAATATGTCTATCTAAAAATATTGTTCTGTTTTCACATTATTTGCAGTCTACCATGTGAATGTAACAGCAGACTACAACATGGATCTAGTCATAGCACTGGAAATGTCACGGCTTCAGATGATAGAAGATGAAATGAAGAAACGTCAACAAGCAGCTGAGGATGCTGCCAACAAAACCCAGGAGATGAATAATGATTCAGTGGGACAGGCTGGCACCACGGTTGAGTCCAGTAATACTCTTACATCATTTTATCCTATCCGTATAAATACTTCTACTGACAGATAGTAAAGTTGTTAGTTGTATCATGCTACACTTGCTACCATTAATACTGTAGAGTCTGAGCAACTGACAGCTTTGCTAAATAAATAAATACATGAGTAAAATGAAAACCATGCAAATTTTTTCCAAGCAAATTTAATGCAGGTAGGTGCATTATGTCTTCATCGTTTCTCAGCCTATTGTGAGATCTACCATACACAGTGTATGTTGCTAACTTTTTTTCATATAGAGGACATCCTGTTGTGTTTAATAATTTACAAGGTAAACAAATATACTATTGTTGTGTTTCACAGCAACAATAAACACTTTAACTTTTAAAATTTTCATTGAGCTCACCCCCCTAGATTGTGAGCACAGTGAGGTGGGATGGCATAGTCAATGTAGTGACTAGGCTGGTGGTTTGGCAATCAAAGAATTTTGGTTTAATTCGTGGCAGGGACACAACCTCTGCAATCAGGCACCCAGACCAGCTCTGGGCTCCACCCAGCCTCTTATTCAGTGGGCACTAAGTGTCCTTTTGCCAGGACTAAAGCAGCCAGAATGTGAACCCTCAACTTAACCTCTATCTAGTGCTGAAGTTAAGGATGCATGGAGCTATACCTCTGCTACCATGTATACCTTCATGGCATGGTGCTTAATTAAGTACAGGGATTCCTTTACCTTTACCTCTTATTGGTAGCACAATTCAATAGGGTTTCCGAATTTGAATTCCGCGTTTTAACATTGTATTTTCGTCATTTCATCACATACTTCATACGTGACTTCATTTGTGTGATGATATGGCAAATACAGTTCACTGAAAAATGAATATTTTTAGTACTTAAAAATATATTATGTAACTACATTGTAGTTACTTTATTTTCTGGTGTATAAGATGTACAAGACATCATAATATTAGAAGTGATATGTAGAGAAAGGAGGGACTTCGTAGCAACAGTGGATTCTTATACATGGAGCTCAGAGTTTTATCCTGATTCACAGTGTGGTGTGAATAATGTCATTGCTCACACATTGACACCTTCACCTCTACCAAAGGTAAAAACTCCTCCCTCCCCTCTCTCGTAATTGGTTTGGAGCACACATTAAGCCGTACGTTCTGTGTGCTAACTGTCTTTGTCATGATTACCCTATCATTGATGGTACAGTAATGTATCCTGTCAGTGTCTCCTGTCCATGAAGGGAATCTGCAGCCATGCATCTGTGTCATAAATACAGACGGTTTCTGGCATCACTATAAGAACAATGAACATGTAATACAAACCAATGTAGACAGCAGGCCTCTGCAATGAAAGGGAACTGTGGCACACACCCTCTGTGGATGGAAACCAAAGTTTCAATATTGCTAATATCAAAAACTTCCATTGCATTCTATACAGATCGTATTCTCGCAACTTATTTCTGTGTGATCTGTTTTAATGTTATCTTTCTACCTTCTCCTTGGCCTGCCAGGTTAATTTTGTTTGCTTCCAGCAGAAGCAGTGGATGACCATCAGCTGAAATTAGCAATCCAGCTCTCTTTGCAAGAAACGACAAAACGAATTGCTAAAAGTACATCAGCCGACCCATCAATTGGCAGCAGTGTTTGCACTGAGGAGCACATTTCATCAGATACAAATGTAATTACAGACGTTGCTCCCAAAACAGATGACGAGAATACAGACCTCACGTCACTGATCTACCAGAAAACCAGTGCTGACTTGACTGTCGATTATTTTCTGAAGAGTTTAGCCGGACGTCAAATTGACATTAAGAACCTTAATCCAGGTCCAAACTTGTTTTCGCCAGAAGATGGTAGTGAAGGAAGTGAGATGATGTGGGGTTGCGGTGTCAACAAGAGCCTTGCTGATAAGGAGTTGTTGATCGGTTGTGGTTTTAAGCCTTGTGTTGCAGAAGATGGAAGGTTTGAAATTGGAGATATTCATGAAAATGGATGTTTCAATGATGTTGATGAATATGATGAGAAAGATTCACATCTCCTCAAACGATCACATTCGACAGGAGATCTGTGTACACGAGGCCGACGAGGACCCATGCATGGCGGAGTTGTTGGCTCTGGTGATGAACCAAGGTAAGTTTGTTCCTACGCATCATTAACCAACCTGTAGATGAACCTATAAGTGTGATGGTTGGTTATAGAACGTCTGAACTGATTTAGTTATATTTCAGTAGCACACACCACACAGACAGTGAAACATAAAGTGTTTTCGAAAAGTGTTTCTGGTTGTAGTACAGTGGGTTGGAGGTCTTAACATGATTTCTGTATCATTACTGAGTTTTGGTTTTGTCTTCCTGTTTGCTGTCTAAGAATATAAAGATGAAAGTGTATGGAAGTATAATTTTGCCTGCTATATTATTTGGGTGTGGAACTTTGCTCCTTATGTTAACCTTTAAATTTCCAGTTTGTGTTTAAATTTTAGCGCATGGTTTATGAAGACTGTGTTTTTAGAACATAAAAAATAACATTATGAATTACACAGCATATTGTGGAAAATAAAGCAGAGATTATACAGCATGTTTTAAAAATGCATTATATTTTCTTGTTGCCTAAATATATGAAATGAAATTATAGTGGTGTTTTTTTATATGTATTTGCATATGTGAAGGTAGGTTGTTTAGAGGTTAAGGGAAGAACACAGACCAAGGGCATTGTTGGGTACTGAGGAAAGCATTTTGACCTAAAAGGTATAAAGGAACAGGTGACTGGAGAAAATTACATAAAGAGGAGGTGGCCTATTTCTTGAGGTACTGAGAATTGAATGTACGATTTCTTTACTCATTATAGTGGAACATGAAGGATCAGTAGTAAAGTTTATACCTTGTTGGGCCTAACCCTAGCCAGTTTAATCCATTTTATATTCTGATAGCCAATATCCCAAGATCTGATTTAATATTATCATTCTGTCACTCATGTCCTTCCAGGTTGTAATTTTCTGACAGGTTTTTTTCAGCAAAATTTTCTGTGTTTTTTTTTTTCCTTCCTCCGGAGCCCTTCATAATGTACCTGAACTGCTTGCAGATACCATCTTGATTCTGATCACAGCAGTCAACACGATGAGAAGCCCGAAGACATTGCTAAGAGAATACTGGCTTTCCCGGCAGCTGCTTCATTTGGAAAGTCCATGTATGGGCGGCACTTCCTTCTGCTTCATCATCACAGTGGTGGTAGCAACGGAAATGCTGGCGGAGAAACATCTCTTGCCAACTCTGAAGATGGCGCCAGTATCTACTTTGGTGGCCAGTCCTCCATTGAAGACACAACAACTACTTCTGATTCTCTGAACGCAGATCTTGAAGTCTGTGGAATTCTAGGTACAGATGTTTGTTTTCAGTCACAAGCAGATCAATAGTTCTTGCACTGAGTGTTTTGTTATTCTCTTTTGGCACATTGTATCATCACATGTTCATGTTTTATAGTACAGAGAGGCTGCTTTTTCATAACTGTTATACATAACAAAAGAATCATAAAACCATATGGAAGGTTAACTGGAAAAATATCTGTCAGTGGATGTCAGACAGAGCTTCCAAAAATAAGAACATTAATGGGTGATTTACGTAGCATCAAATTTAAATCAGAATTGTTATATTTTAAGTGTAGAAAGTGCAGAGAGAATTAGCAATTCAAACCTCATTTCCATTAAATCTTTAAAATGATATTCCTTGTTATAGCAACAGGTAGCAGCCAGATAAATTGGATCTTAGCTGGAGAATCTATGTTCTAAAAAGTATTTTCTGACAACTAACTATTTTTTTGACAAAGAAAGAGAGAAGAAAGCGTTCCAGAATATTTGAATGACTGTGAGAGTTTGTGGCCTCACAATGATCATTACTGGGACAGACACACAGCAGCAGAGTTCGTTCTTGGTTGTTCTAAATACCATTTGTCTGGTGTATTAAGTCATCAACAGCACTTATTTTAGTCAGCAAATATTATTCCCTTATTTCTAATTAAATAGTAATCTAAGCCAATCAGCTGCAAGGACTTTGTTAATTAAACTACTTCAACACAAAGCTGTGTTTATGGAGTTACAGCTTGTGACCTGACCAAGCAGTTCAGTTCTGTAACTGGCAGCTGTGGCAACAATCAGTAGATAGCAGCACTAGGCTATGGATTGGACCTCCAAGGAATCGTAGTGCAGTAGCCAGCAGGACAAGACTTTCAGTTCTTCAGCATGTCCATAATGGCTCTGGGGTCCACCCAGCTCTTTCGCCCCATCTTACGGCAGTTGAGGGAGTGAGGCTGACCATTCACTTCACTCTGGTGCCACGGGCAAGAATGAATGCACCTGTACCTCCCCATTCCCATAGGCCATGTTGGCATGCATTGATCACACTTACCATTACCTTTTGTGGTCTGCCACGTCATGCCAGTAACTGCTTTAGGGCTTGGTACATCTGCACATCTTTGGAGTTACTGTTTCAACAGCTGCAGTTATTTGCCATTGTGAGTTTATCCAAGTTGACCCTCAGCCCATTATGCCCATATCTGTTAGTTTTGAAGTAAGTCCACAAGAGCACATCAAATTGCATCAAGTCTGGTGACCTCAGAAGGCAAATGCTCAAGAGAATGCCTCATTTATTTGTTTCAATTTTTGCCATTTTTTGGGGGTCTTCACAACGTGTGTTAAAGTTTCTTTCCGATGGACTGTGCTGCCTCCATCAATGCGGTGACTAAATCTGGTTTAGGTGGATGATGAAGTTGCGGGAATGAAAGAATAAGTTGATTATATACACAGATTTGAGGGAGTTTCGGCAAAATGCTCAATATAGTGTCCTGTAGCGGATTTTTATGAAAACAGTATTGTAACCTTTGGGCTTCATAGAAGGAGGCAAATTTCTTGAGCAGCTGTGTTAGTTCTGACTTCTGAAAAAGGACTCTGCTCTGTGAAGTTATTGAAGTACTTTAGAGTTGAAATAACTTTATGAACAAATAAACATAACATACCCATTATTCTTGGTACTACATTCTGTGCCAAAAGAATGTACTAAGCTTTTTATCTTAGTACATATCTTGAAGGTATCAAATGTGTATGGATTTTCAGCTGGTATTTGTGTAGATTGCTTTGTCAAGTAAAGTTTGTTGATTGTGTATGACAATGGATGAGTTTAAGATTCTGGTCTTCTGGGATGTGACACTCTCGTTGATTCGAAGGTGCTATGGCTGTACGATCCTCTGGACTATTCAGAGCTAGTCTTCTAATAGCACAGGGTCACATCCCAGAAGACTTTTCTCTTCAGCAACAAGATCAAACCTTGCAGCAGATGGATAGTTCATTATATTGTTACAGGTACCACCACAGAAGATGATGAGGAAGGAAAGGGTTACATTGAGGATGAGAGCAGTGGTGCAAACTCAAGTAGCACAGACAGAAATTCATTTTCAGAACGTGAAATAAAGCCTGTGTTGATCTCAGATAAGAGCAGTGTGTTAGATAAAGAAGTTAAAATATGCAAAGATTTAGGAGTAGTGAGTGGAAAGAACAATAGCATTGCTGTTACATCAGGTGTCTCGTCGGCAAAGTCACTGACCGCAAATTCTTTGCTTGATGCCCATCGAAAAGCTTTTAAATATGCAGGAGGCAAAGCTGGAAATGGAGGTGGTTCATCAAGCTTACGCATTCGTATCTGCAAGTCTCCGAATCATGCCAGCACTAGTGTTTCTGGAACCATCATAAATAGCTCTAATAATGGGCGTCAGTTGGAGACGGACAGTTCAAATGAGTATGAGTCTGAAACCGGTATACCAAAATCCCCTACATTATTTATTAGTGGTGTTTCTATCAGTCGCACACCTGAACCAAGGTCTCCTGCGATTATAACCACACCTTCTGTTGCCACAACAAACTGCTGCGTAGGCCGTCAGTCCCGGTCGTCCAGTCTCACTGTCCCACCACCTACACCTTTAGCCCCTCCGCTGTCAGCGACTGTTCTCGGATCATCGAGCATCTCCCTGAATGCTTCCAACACAGCTACTCATTCAGCATCCCCAGAACCTCAACCTCTGTTGCTGAAATCCTCCAGTCCTGTGAACTTGACTTCATCCTGTACAACCCTAACAAACAACAGTATGGTCATTACTCCTCCACCTCTGTCACCACTTCTCCCTTCCCCAGGCTCTCCTATAAACATTTCAAGTCCTCGTTCAGGTGCTCTGTCTCCAGTTTTAACTTCAGGGAATGCAAGCTCTGTAGGCATTGCACCGAGCACCACTCAGCCTTCTAGTAACTCTACAACAAAATCAAAATCAGCAAGTGAACCAGAGAGGGAAAGAGAAATGTTTCGGTTTCCAAAGTCATCAACTGACGGTGCATTAAGCTCAGTGCTCCACGTTCAGGAATCTAACCTAAGTTCAGATGATTTTCATGAAGCCTTGTTCCTTCTTGAGCGTTCCCCTAAAGGTGGCAGTGGTTCCTCCAAGCGCCGGAAGAAGTCAAAGAAGGAGCGCCACAAGGATAAGGAAAACAGCAATGGTACAGGAAGTTGTTCAAGTAAGGTGAAGGAAATTGCAGAACCGAGCTCTGTCTTATAAGGTAAGAGGATGTGTTGGGTTAGTTACTTGATAGAACCAAGTTGCATAGATGAGATAGGGAGAGTGCATGTTGTTTGTTTGCAGTTAGAGTCAGCTGTCTGTATGTGTGTAAGACTTGCAGTGTGCAGTGGCAGCCATACTTCCCTGTAATGTTTCTCATCTGAAACAGTTTTCAGTTACCTGTAATTTTGTTTTCACTTGTCATTCATAGATGGCAGATTTTGTATCATTTAGCTAGCTTGTGACATTTGTTTGGCACTGATGTATAGTTCCTTTGATTCTGAAGTGTTAGCAGTGTACAGCAGTGTTATAATGCAGATTGTAAGGGCCACTCCATGTGTTACAATATGCCATGTAATTGCCAACATGTGGAGTTACATTATTTAAATTACTGCTTGGCAAAACTTTTGCTGTCCTTCAGCTCAGTAGGCAGTTTAAAAATGTTTTGGAAGGTGTGCAAAAGGAACCTTGTTCTTATGGCACATTTGGGCAGCTTATTTCCATTTCCTGGATCTATTAGTGTAATGGGTCTTATGGAACTGAAATTCTCACTTTCACCCAACAACACAAGTTGACAGTAGTACCTAAACTGTATGGTGCTGACTTCTTTTCCTGATTGTTGTGAGCTTGAAGGCTCGGATATTCTGTGATGTCAGCAAGTAGTTGCTTGACATTTTTAAGAGTCGTAGTGACTCTGTCATTAGGATGCGCTATGTTCCCTTGAGGTTATGGGAACTACTGACCCAATGACAGAGCATCATATGACAGAAGACTGCTGTCAGATCTCATATCTCATATTGTGTTCTAGTTTAAGGTATCCATTATCACTGGAATGAAAATGGTTTTCATTTAGTAAAAGCATTAGAACTTCCAATAGTTCCATGATTAATTGTTGGTTGCTTCTTTTCCACATTTCTCTCTTAATTGATACTGAAAAGTTATAGGAATTGACGAAGCAGGTGCATTACATCACTGAATCATACCAATCTGCTACAGGCTTGCCACTGCACCCCACTGTCAGCCTTGACCTTCTTGACCTTTGGCACTCGATGGAGGTGAGTGGTTGGTTTTGGGCTTCATGTGCCACCATTCTGAAACTTCATTAAAAACTTGCCGGAACACCAACTCTTTTTGTCGCATGCATCTGGCAATATGGTGGTAATTTTCCTTGTCATTTTTATTTCTCATGATGTTATCTGTTAACAGCATCACCCAAATGGCTACTGGGTGTGTTCACATGTTGCATTTACTCTCTATGTGTAATAATAGTGCTGAAACAGTATGACTGCTCTTATGAAGCATAAGTGGCATAAGTCAATAAACTGACCAAAATCTTCAGTCATTTATTTTATTTTGTGTACAGATAGCAACTGCAGTTATGTAACCCCCAAAACGTCTGTTTACACGTTGTAGCTCAGTTCTTGAGCAATCAGTGATGTGTCATGGATTGTGGGTCATATACCTTTTGTCTTAACTATATGAGTTATTTAGACATTCATATCCAGTGACATATCAGCACGTCATTAAATAACTTGTCCAGTTATCTGTGACGTGTTAAGGTGCAACATATGTTTTACTGTGTGGAGCAGACCGTCTCTGATTCATACTGTAGTCTTCCAGGTTGTGATGCCACAGTCTGCTCGGGCCCAGACTACACAGTGTCACAACCCAGAGGACCACAGGATAATCTTAATCTCTATGAAAACCTCAAATTATGTATAACTTTGTAAGATTTGAGGTTCTCACAGCAGTGTGGTTGACTTCTAAATTCTGGGATGTGGTGCTGTGTCGTTGGGTACATGTTTACTGACATTTTGAAGGTTGGTGGTGCGTTCTTCTTTTCAGACTGCTGAACCGTTGCAGCTGAACATGCCATGATCCCTCAAAACTTCAGGAGCCACTTAATCCAATGACACAGTTTCACATGCCAAAACACCCAAGTCCTTATATTGCTTTGTCTGTTGTTTAGTGAAGTGAAAGAGTATTGTTTTAGGTTTTGAGATGTCTATTGTTTTATTAAATATATTAGTGACAGCAATTTGCTTGGAAGATATTTATTACTAATAATAGTAATTCTATTTTAAGTAATGTTGTTACTAATCTTATGTATGATTAATCTAATAACCAAAACCTTCTATAATATAAAGGAAGTGAACTGTGAGCTAGCTTCATGCTGTGGAGTTGCGACTGTAATCAAGCAGAATGCACGCATACAACACGTACGTCGTTTGTAATGGCTCTGAAACCGCAATATGAACACCAGACTCCCAACACATTTTACTTCAATTGTTAAATGTTTTTATTTCTGCAAGGTAATTTCATAAACTGCTATGCTTGTTTTATAATTCACTTTCTGTGATTTCTTAACCTAATTTTTCTGTAAGTGTGTAATAATTTTCTGATTTTATTATATTTATTTATGTATATTTCCTAAACTGAAGCCTTTATGAGTTCACATGTCCTGTTTTCAATGTCTCTCTGTGATATATGTAGTTCCCTGATTTGTAGGAAGTGTGCTAAGGAGGTTGATGTATTCACATACTTACTCGGCAGTTTGATATGTACTGGACCATGCATCGTTGTGATAACTGAAGAATAAGAGCCAACTAGATGCTACTTATATTTTATTATACTTATGATAGGCTTAACATGTTTCGGGCACTACTATGCCCATCATCAGGAGCTCACGACTATAGTGCTGATTGCCACGTGGGCCGTCCGTTTCTTAGGTTGCTATTGGTTGGAAGTCCAGGCTGCTTGCACCTAACTTCCAACCAACAGCAACCCAAGAAACCAGACGGCCCACGTGGCAATCAGCACTATAGTCATGAGCTCCTGATGATGGGCATATTAGTGCCCGAAACATGTTGAGCCTATCATAAGTATAATAAAACATAAGTAGCATCTAGTTGGTTCTTATTCTTCAGTTATCACTCTGCAGTTGTTAATATATCTGCTGTCAAGAATAACATTGCCTGGTTCTGATAGTCCTGTAGTGTCAGGGGTAGATCTGAGCATTAAGCTGCACATTTGTTCATTCTCCAGCATGTCAAGATATCAAAGAAAGTATATGTCAGATGTTTCTTTATCCATCTCTGCATTCTCTGAATTTGAAATGTTTCACTAAATTTGGTTGTTATTAATGAGATTTGATACAGAATTTTGTTCATGTTTTCCACTTATTTATAGTTGAAAAGTTCCAACTTTTATTTTGTTGTAATTCAACTAACTCTTGGATTTTGTGCTGCAAGCCCATTCTGATGTTCAGAAGCTTTCAAAACTGTTTTTGCCACTTGATTGTTTTGGTGTTAATAACTTAATCATTGTGCTATGACTCAAGTGGTTGGTCACCAGCCTGTTAATTACAGAGACCAGAGTTTGATTCCAGGCCAGTCCACACTGGATTTGTGTTGGACAAAGTGGCGCTGGGAGAGGTTTCCAAGTACTTCAGTTTTGCCCCCATCAGTATCATTCCACCAGTACTCCATGCTCATTCATTCATCTATTACCGACGCCATGTAATCTTGGCACTTGACAGCATTGTTAAATAACACACTTTGAAAAATAAGTGAGACCATAACATGTGAAATATAGATATGTAATCCATTGACTGTCCCGCTAGTTTCATAAGTACTTACTGTAACATCTGTACAACATTCCATCCACAGTGTAGTGGCAGTAGCTGCTTAGCTGCTGTTCACTTCACAGCACGTGAAGCAAAAAATCCGTAATGTTATGAATGCATTTCAAATTAGTAGACCATACAGACAATACTGCCACCAAAATAAATTGAATATTCATTATACATTGTCAGTAATGCAGTAATAATTGAAATACGAGTATTAAAATATGCTTATGCATACAGACTTAATTAATACATTTTAACTCTTTTGCATGTTACTCAGTTTATGAAGTGTTATGTTTCTGGATAATTCAGTTTTTCTCTATTATTCGTGTCACCAATTTAAGTGTTATTGATTATATTAAGATATTGAATTGTCATTACTATTAATAACACGTGAAGCCAAGATTTATATTTTTATACTTCAAATTTTATTATGATTATTAATATTTAATACACGTTTAAACAATACTCATTTGTGAATTAAGAATGGGTAAGAAAATGCAGTTTGCTTTGTAGAGTTTGTATGTAGAATCTTCTGTTTTGTTTTAGTGCTGATTAGTGCCCAAGATGCCGAATTTGACTTTTGACACACATGCTTTAGAAGTGTTGTTCCTTTGTTCACTGACGCTGCAACGTGACGTAGTTGAAGCTTGATTTGAAGGTTGTAAAAAATGTGAGAATCAGTCAAAAGTAGGGGACCGAAAAGCATTGCAACAAGTTTTTCAGCTGCTACTTGTTATAATTGTTATAATTGGTAGTGTGCTAGATATTTTTCCACGTGATGCACAGATAAGTATCCAATAGAGTTACTTCATTTTTATGGTGACGTTATCATCATGGAGGAAAAAAGTAACATTTTTTACATGTTGAGAAAATAGCTTGCTGAAGTAACGCTGTCATCATGAAAGGGGCCAGAATAAACACGGAATATTTTAACATGCATATACCCTGATACTCTTTCTTTATGTTGATTTACTTTTGTCCATTAGTGCCTTTCATTTTATTTGTGCTTAAATCCTTATTTCATTTACTTGCCTCTGTTAACCTTTATCAGTCACTACATCGATACTTGGATGTTACTGATTATTAGAGACCACTTAGTGAAAAAGTGTGTTCACTGCATTCTGTAATTTTTATGCAGGCAAAGGGCCTATTATTTTGTAATAGATGAAGATTGAAAATTACAAGCATTGCAGAAATATAAAACAGTATGTACAATATTCTAAAGTTTTGACTTTGAGATTTATACATCATCTAACATATTTTAAACTGTTCTAGTCTCTAAATAAAAAGAATCTACACAACAAATTGTAATTCAAATGGAATGTATTGTTATTCAATATTACTGAAATGGTGATAATTGTTAATATCATCCATATGTGGCATAATTGTTAATGTCATCTGTATGTGGCACAGGCGTTCATAACGTCACTAATGTTGTGTCACTCCTTGTGCCATTGATATAAATAAATAGCTGGTACTAAACGAGTCTTCCACAGTAAGAGTTGTGTAAGTCAGTTGAATATTGTTAGACTGTTGGATTAAACAGAAAGTTATAATCACACACCACACTATCTACAAATTGGGGCATGTTTGCGATTCTTGCATACATTATGATCCAAGTCTTAGAGAGGCTGAGTAATTACTGATCACATTGGTTCGTTACTCAGAATTTGGTACCGACAGTAAGTGTTAAATTTGTTTTGTTTCATTGCAAGTAACCAAATAATAGAGTAACACAGACTGAGGGTTTCAAGAACTGGGCACTGTAGATATCTTGGCCTTCTAGCGTGTAATTTCAGGGTTTGGACCTTGTTAAAATAACAGCAATGAAATACTGTTTAAACATTTTAAGGTTTCTCAGGTTATTCTTTATTCACAAAGATAAATTTATTTGTATCAGTTGCATGTATCCTATGTGCATGACACAGTCAGAAAATTAACAACTAGCATAAAGAGCTGTGACGCCACTTGTTCGTTCTGTGTTGACCGTGATGTGAGTGCTTGTGCACATAATATGGCAGACTGACAAGTTATTTAAATAATGAGCTTGTGAACAGGCTTGTTAAACGCTGGAACAAACCCAGACATAATTTTGTTAGGGACCTTTGTGTCACCCTGTCTGAAAGCAGTTCAAGGTCACACCTTAACATGGGCAGTGGTATCTATATACTGTTCTTCAGACACCAAAATTATAGGTATTATGTGTTCTTGGGACCTCATTGAATAATTCCACTAAGGACTAACCCTCTAAAGCCCAGTGATTACTTTATATCCCACCAGGTTTAACTTCAAAAAATTCTTTATTCTGCCCACACAGTGTATTTATGTATTTTGTGTGGATCTGAGAACAAACAGCAATTATTTCCATACGCAGCATTAACTGACTGGTTGTTATAACTTTGCAGTTTGAACTGAACTAAAATATAATATAATTCCAGTTAATTTTTGGCTGTAAAAGGTAAATGACATGTGTTAAATGAAACATATGTTAAAGGCATTCTAATCCGAGCACACTGTACGAGGTCACAGTGAGTTTGGGCTAGAGGAAGTGAGGCTTATGTTGGGTATATACATAACACATTTGAAGGTAATCTTAGGGGTCAGGTTGGATGATCTGTGGTATAGACCAAATTGAATTCTAAAATTTTGCCCCTTACATACCTTTAGGGTGCTGACAGAGGGAGGAAATAACAAGATGGAGAAACTGCATGTTTAGGATCTTCGTTATTTTTTCTGCTTACAAATACAATGTTAGAGAGATCAAATAGAAATAAAGGAGGTGCGCAGAACATGAAGCATGCATGGGGGAGATTAACATTTAAAACAAAGAAACTACTTGGGAACTAGGCATGGATAAGGAAGATAGTATTAAAGTGTGAAATGTTAGGGAGTGGTGACTGTGGGCTGTGATGCCATACGTGACTGGTAGATGTATACCAACATTTCAGAGGAAGCTGCCACCTCCATCTACGGGGCAGATGCCTAAGAATTTGGTGCTGTGTGTGAAATGGGTAATAAAGTTTGTTAGTAATATTAATAAAGAATTATTTTCTACAAGAATTGGTTGATGGATGATATAATTGTTATTCTGATGTGAAAAAAAAACAACTTTTCGATGTCTTACATTTCAGTGAAAATTTACGAAGTACGTAAGTACATTTTAAAGCTGACTTCTATGACTGTACTTTGGAGGGTTCTAGCAAAACATTTGTATGTCTACAAGAGCAACTGTGGCTGATATCAAGATGTGGAACAGAGGTTCCATAAGTGTAAATAGCTGAGATTTATGTGAGTGCCAAATTATTAAATAGTGTGCCCAGTGATATTGCTTACATATTATAAGTGTCACTGTTAGAAGGCTTAGTAAATGACACTAGCATTGTTGGGAAGACTAGTGTGTTGTTAGTCATAAGCCTCTATGCTAAATGAAGTGTTCTGTAACGGTGCGTCAGTCTGCTGTTACGAAGGGTCCACTGATCGACAGGTCTGAGCAAATAACTTCAAACTCAGCTTCCATTTGCAAAATTTAATGTAAGAATTTTCTGTCAGTAGTTATGCATAAATTTCAAAAGAACCTGTTTGCTGTGATAAACATTTGACTCTCAAAAATAGCAATATATTTCAAGTTTCAATCGCACCTACCTTTGTCAAGTTTCTCACTACTCTTTTACTATTTCTGTGCAGTACAGTACACTTAACTTCTCTGTTATGTGTGGAGAGCTAGTACTGTATTTAAGTACGGAGGATTTATTGTATTTCTGTAGTTTGCTCCATTTTCCACACTGTTTCAAGGCAGTATGTTTTCCAAGTTTCAGTTATGCGTCACCACTGCTTGACACTTCTCCTCCCCCTCCTTTCTCTCTCCACACATTATTCTGAAGTCTGTACTGCATTTTTTTTTCGATGTTACACCGTGCATGTTGTCGAGTTACTCAATTATTACACCAACCACTGCACATATATAAAATTTATAAAATTTACACATTAAAACATTAAAAACGCTCCGACATGTTTAGGTCCTAGGACCGAAACATGTCAGAGCGTTTTTAATGTTTTAATGTGTAAATTTTATATATGTGCAGTAGTTGGTATAATAATTGAGTAAATCTGTACTGCTTATTTTTACATCTTTTTATACAGCATCTCGTTTCCCTGTGTGCTGTGAGACTTGTCAAAATTGTGTAAGTTATTTCAACATTGCTCTGCAGTAAGTTTCTTGCTCCTACAGGAATTTTTATAGTGTAATGGATTATTGAGGATCTGAAACCATATTTGCCTGATTTTCATCAATCAGTGAGCCCTTTGTGACGTTTTACTCATGGGAGCTATTTAAGAAATGTCCACTTTTATATTAACTGTTCAACTTCTACAATTAGTGACTACAGCTTCAAGATGCATTAATGTTGTGTTGAGCATATTTACTACTTTACTGATAATTTTGAGTATTGTACAGTGTTTATGAATGTCTGCATTTGTATTATATATGAAGATTTCAGAATAAAATTTCACCATCTTCCACTTGTAAATTGTTTCGCCAATAGTATAAATAAAACTGTGACTGTTGGAATATTGGTAAAATTAATTAATATAATGGTTTTATTTCAAACGTGATGATTTAATTGTCTTTATGATGTCTTGTACAAAACCTTATTAATATAATGTTTCCCAACAAATATGAGATTTGAGGTTCTTACGGAGGTGTTGTTAATGATTTAAATTTTCTGGGATGTTATGAAATGTTGCCTCGTAAATATTTAACAACGGAAAAGTTGGCACTAACTTCGCCGACCGGCGGCGGCCGCTCTGTCGGTATAGTTCGCGTGCGGACTAAGGCCACGGAGTTTAGTTTTAGTTTAGTTTGAAGGATCATAGTGCCTTCATCGTGAGGGTTGAACAGAGCAGGAAAACTTGATTGACCCTGAAGATGAAGGCATTGAATTCCTTTGCAACAATGGTAACTATGTACCAGTCAGCATGGCAAAACGTGAATCTTCTCAACAACTGCTGGACTTTGATCATTAACTAATGTATTTGTGAAATAAAGTGAACTGCCAACTTGATGCAACAATGTAATTTATTGAAGTTTCTTTAGCTCGATATGTTTCAGGCACATACGCTCATCATCAGGAACACTAGATGTTAAGTTGCAGCATATGGTTTTCTGCACCCAGTTTATAGATGGGTGGTGGTCCAGAGAGCCGCTGTGTGGGTTGTGTGTCCGGTTTGTAAGGTGCCGTGCAACTGAGTCGCACGGCACCTTCCAAACCGGACACACGACCCACGCAGCAGCTCTCAGGACCACCACCCATGTACAAATTGGGTGCAGAAAACCATATGCTGCAACTTAACATCTAGTGCTTCTGATGATGGGCGTATGTGCCCGAAACATATAGAGCTAAAGAAACTTCAATAAATTACATTGTTGCATCAAGTTGGCAGTTCACTTTATTTCATGATGAAGATGCACAGTCAAAGAACCCTCAATAATGTATTTGTGTTTAATTTCGGTTGAACAATGACAATAGGTACGCCTTGGGATGAACGTACTGTTGTATTTAAACGAAGACCATCATATATAGCAGTAATAAAATCAACGACTTTCCAAGCCTTTGCATCTTATTGTTATATAGATTAGCATTAGGGACAACATTACAACAATGTCAGACATTGCAGACTTACGTCATGAAACATTACCGTGTACATTCAGCACATTTAACAGGAAGTAGTAATTATTAAATCAGGTAAAAGTGCCTGTCTAACTCAACACCTATGCTTGGGCAGCACACAAAATTCTTAATTAATTTTTTAGGTATAATTCTTTATGGCATGTTGGCAGGAACAGGGAAGAATGAATACGCATTCCAACTGGACAGGAAAGTGCCCATAATGCCTGTAACTAGGACAGCATATGTTATTTGGGCCATACAACAGCAACAATGGAATGTGTGTTTTGAGGTGTTCACAGCAGACAATAAACATTAGAGTTGTCTGGGATGTGACGACATGCTCTTTGGTAATTCACCAATGTTCTGGAGGAGCTTACTGTCACCATCATCACGGCAGTTCAAGAACATAATGTATAGTAATTGTATGAACTGTCAAACAACAGCTGCTTACAATAGTATGAACAACCAGATAGATGTAACAATAGCAATTAATTAGTAAATTCAATTAGCTCAACATGTTTCAGGCGATAATTTCGCCCATCTTCAGGAGCACTAGACTGTGTTTACAGCTTGTGGTATAATGCACCAAAGAAGCTGTAAACACAGTCTAGTGCTCCAGAAGATTTACGAAATTATCACCCGAAACATGTTTTGCTGATTGAATTTACTAATTAATTGCTATTGTGTCATTTAGTTGGATGTTTATACTGTTGTGTCAGAGATGCATGATCACACAAACATCAAACAGGTGCTTAATTTAAAAGATGTTTTAAAATGGGCTTAATACTTGTGACTTCCTTATGACGTGTTCGATCTAATTTGTAATTTTTATGATCTAAGCCTGCATGCTTTGTTGCGATGTTGCCCTTCTTGTTGGTCCTCATGACTCAACTTACTGGCCTTGAACAGGATGTGATCTTGTGACTCTTGTATTTTTATGGCATTTGTTCCAGGAAATCAGTAAAGTACAATTATATGACCCAGTATTGCACATTCCTTATGAAGAAAAAAAGAACACTTTATGTGGAAGGTATGTCTGTTCATCCGTCTGTCTGTGACCAAGGGTCAGCAACTAAACCATTTTTCAGGTTCGCATGAAATTTGATGTACAACTTTTTTTTTTATGAAAAGTTGTCAAGCAAGCGTGAGTTTCATGAAAATCAGTTTATTGACAGCCTTACTTCATTTAAAAATGTCATGTAACTTTTACATATTTTGTGGCCGATTTGGGTGAAATTTTGCATAGAAGATCTGCACGTCGTGCTACTGGGCAATTAGGAGTTTCATGAAAATCTTAGCAGCAAAAGTGATACTTTATTTAAAGTCATAAATTAAATTTCTCCCAATTTCTACATTTCTCATCTGATTTGGAAGAAATTCTGTACAGGAGATGCCCACAAAAATTTGAGTGTTCATGATTTTTATGAAAATCAGTGCATGGAATGCTGTACCTTTCTTATGATCATAGTGAAGTTTTACTTGCTCATGTACTGTGAAAAAATATGATACTGTGAAAATAAAGAACGTCTTGCTGAAGTCTGTGTACTGCAGCACAAAGTGCACCATGTACAGTCTTGTTTGTTTATTGCTGAGCGTGCTTCATATGAAGGTGCATATATGAACATAGTTTACTCAAATATATCTCATGATCTTACGGCGATGTGAATTCTAATAACTGCAAATCTTTACATCAGTTAGTATATATCAAGAGTCCATTTCAGGTACCCCATTGGTTAGGGACATGGCTATCTGTATTATTATTATTATTATTTGATGATATTTGTCATTTACTAGATTAATCACCATTAGCTGCCTTTGCCGTACGGATGGGAAAACATTAAATTGAGGTTTTTCCCTGTGTTGTAATGAAACAGCATGTTATTAATTTAAGCTTAACATGTCCAATCTTACTTGAGAATGTTGAAACTAAAAATTTTTAGTAAAAGAAAGATTTTTTAAATTGGATATTCCATAAGATGTTTTGGAGCCCTTGTAATATAATCCAAAGGCTACTGTCATATGAAAATAGTAGGACACTTGTGGATGAATGGATGAAAGCAAGAATAGCATTTAATGCAGGCTGTTTGAAGGCATGAATCTTTGTTATGTAGAGTACCAAATTAGTGAACAAACACTGCTATCAGGTATGCAGGTACATAGAAATCTGTACATATTTTGATTCCTTCAAGTGTATGCTGTTAACTTTTGAACACTGGCAGTTTGTAAAAACTGTTGGAGGAAGAGTCATACATTGTGACTTACTGAAATGTCACAAATTGCAAGCATGTCATGGTATTGTCATACTTTGAATGAAACAAATTGATGGCCTTCATTTTGTCTATAATGTAACATTGTTATGACACGAGATCGAAGCATGGCTTTTAGGAATTAAGGGTGACCCCTCAGGTGAGCTGTTTTTATGTCCAGCGTCTGGCTGTACGGCACAATCATCTTAACTTCATGCAGCCAAGTCATGCTTGAGAAGCTAATATTTGTCAGCTTGTAAATTCTCTACATTTTATGGGCCATGCCGTTCCTCAGACAGTTATTTCCCGTCCCTGCAGAGACCCAATTCGATCACAGGCACAGCGACACGCCTGTTTGACCAGTGTGGCTTCTGCTGCATTCATAGGGACTTCTGTACACCCTGTATGTCATCTGTTGTGGATCCACAGCTGAAGAATGGAAATACGTCCAGTTTTGATTTAAAAAAGTGTTGAATTTGTGTATTTTTAAGCAGTGAACAAAAGAGGAGTGGTTCCTAATTTGATACCCTGTGTTCAAAATTCAGTAGCTTATTCAGACAGTTCTGACTTGAGGTCCATGTCAATTAAATTTTCCAGCTCTTGAAGGCAGAACTTTGGGAGTATGAATAGCATTGCATCCCACTCCCACATTTCAGAGCCAACCTTGTAGACCTCTGACAGTCATGGGCAATAACAAAAACTGCTCCAAAGTGCTCCACCCCACCCCCCCACCTTTTCCAGAAGGTGATGGTACACCCAGGTCTAAGTGAGCAGTTGCCAGAAGGGTCACTAAACAGACAATACGTCAAAACATTAATAATCCAGAATATTCAGTCTAAGACTATGCAAAAATGTAATGTGATGTGTCGTCAGGGAAATAAACAGTCATGTTGGTTATGCCATATTTTTTGTATTGAGAGTTCTAAAGCATGTTAAAGTGACAACAACATAGAACATGCTTTTGTTGTTCAGAAATGACAAAAATGGGTCTTAATATATCCAGTGGTCTTTGAAGGGGATTCAGATCGCAGTTCATTCATAAACAGTTACATGCTATGTCACTATTCATGCTTTCATTGTAGTAATTCCCGTATAGTTTGGCTATGCCAAAATCAGCAATCCCTGTCATGCTATCAAAGTATGTTGTTATATCCACAGATTATGCACTGTTAAATGTAGTTATTTATTGAATGTTAATGTATATTGTATATATTTTGCTGTGAAGTTTTGTTGCTATTTAAGTGTTTGTTTATTATGTGTACAGGGCTTTTAGGAAGTATTCTTATTGTGTGTTATGCCTACAGTATGCAGCTCTAGTGTTTAATCATTGATACCTAAAGGCTGATTTTAAAGTCAATGTCACTAAGAAATGTGATTTCTACTAGAAACCCCGTTTTATATCAGTGAAAATCCTCTTGAGGTGTGAATGGTACGTAATTGTATTTGCCCTGAACTTAACAGACATATTTCAAAATAATGGGATCATTTTTATAGATACCATTACAGTGTACATGGAAAGTAATATCATATTGTTAGACTGTGTAAGTTTAAGGCGAAACTACTAGTCTGTTATATTGTACCACCAAAACTTTACAGTATACAAATGTGTGGCTGTTGGGCGTAGCCTGTTTGTAACTCATCTGTCGGTCAGTGTTTCTGGTAACACTTAAAGTCACAATTCTGTCTGGCTGTGCCGTGCCTACTGTCAGATCACAGTAAATTATGTGCAGACATTTTAAGTAACAAAGTACGGAGCTGATATAGGAAATATTAATGATGTATTTTCATATTCTTCATTATTTCTTCAATTCTTGTGTCAGAATTGCTCAGTAAATGTTGCTACCATAGATGCCGATCTGCACTTCCATTCTTTTTCATAATTATAAATAATTTTGTGACCAAAGGGTCATTACTCACGTTAAGGAGTAAACAGAAAAGACTTGCAGTTCTTTTCTGTGCGTCTGTTTAGCACACATTATTACATTAAAATTAAAATGCCTGTTCACTTAGTAAAAGTAACAGATATGTCTTTACTTCACAGTGGTATCAAAATTATAAAATTTTCTTTCAGGATAACTTGTAAGCAATATTGCCTGTTATCTAACTACTGCCCATGGCATTTCAGAAATTGTCACTGGGTGTAATTGCATCTTCTGATTGACCATTCATAGCAAGGTTGAGTGTTACTCAGGAGTAAAGTCTGCAGGTCAAGCAGTCCACAGTATTTTATCCCTGAAGACTTAAATCCCACGTTACCCACAGTTCTGACATGTGCGAAATCTTGGCCACAGACTGGTGTAATATTTCCTGTTTTAAATGGATGTAGAACTGTTAATGACATTTGATGTTAACAGTGAGCAGAGAACTGTCAGAATACTCCTGATGGGTGGTGTCAAAGAACAGTTGAGGGAACACATAAAAGCTAGTGTTGAAATTTGTTTTGTTTATAAATTTTCCTTTTCATTGTCCTGGTCCTTAGCCACTGTACGGTTTGTTCATAAAGTGCAACGTTTTTTGTCTTCAGGTAAGGAGAGACATATTGTCAGTCAGTGGATACAAATAAATTAAATTGCAATGTAGAATTTCTGTCCACAAAACCTGTTGCCTCTTGATCACTTGGACTGCACAGATAGACCTACCAAGCAGTGTGAGAAGATTCAAGTCTTGTGGGATGTATGTAGTTCCCAGCATTTCAGAAGATTATATTTCCTTCATCTTCATATTCAAGCAATCCAAAAAGACTGGATTGCTTGACTTTTAAGAGGAAGGCACTACATTCCTCCAATGCGTAAGGAACTACGTGACACAACATCACATCTAGAAGACGTGAATTTCAGCGACACTGCTGTGAGGAACTCATCTTGTGTGTCTTAGCATCTTCAGGTAACTATGACAGGAAGACGGTGAGGGCTGGATCAGTGTGTAATGTCTTGGTTATGTGTCATACAGCTGGTAGCAAATAGGTCAGTATCATCCACATGACGGTCTGCATCATCCATGCTATGTATTATCATACCAGTGAGTCATGGAAAGCATACAAAAATCAGACTTCCAGAGCATGATCCTACATTACCTTTAATCATGGTTGAATTCACAGTTGTTGCACAAGGACCATTTAGTGTGTCATTCATGTTGCAAAGTGCAAAGGTGTGTGCCCTAAAAAGTGCAAAATGCAAAATCTGCCATAGGTTGTCATCATTTGAAGAAACAGTTGCATGAGAAGGAGAGATGCTGATTTCAAATGAAACATAGCATTTTCAGCAAAGTAGTGTCACATCCCAAAAGACAGGGATCCTTGATTACACTGTTGTAAAAACCTCAACAATGACACAACAGAGTAATTTGCAGTGGCTGTGGTGTCTGAGGTCCTTACAACAGTGGATATAAATGTTGAGTTTCTGAGCCTTGATAGGTAGGTGTCAGTGTGCTGAAGGATCTAGTGTACTCCATCTTCAGGGAAGAAGTTGGAGGCAGTAAGTTTCAGTGGAACCATGCTGTGTTAAACTGCAGAAGACCGTCTAAGTATTCACTACCAAGTTTACCTCCGATCTCATATTCTCCCTCTATTGCCTGGAGTCAATGACTCCTAGGAATCAGTTCCTAGGATTCTTCATTTCTGATAGCTTTGTATTCAATTGGTTTGTTTTTTGTTCACACAACTATTTATTACTGTGCCAGTCTCACAGGGACAACAGGTTGCAGCCAATCACCATCAGACCATTAGCAGGTCTTATTTCTTGTAAAAAATTTCGGTATTGGATGACTCAGTAGTTCAATTCTACCCTGTGCAGTGATTGAGGTAAGTTGCAAATTTAAGTAAATTTTACATGGAACGTGTTCTCAAATGCAAACAGCTAAGTAAAACCAAAATTTGTATTAGAAAAAATATGTCACTTTTTACATGTAATGGTGGTTCTTGAGGTGTTGTATTTTCTTGTATGAAATTAGACTTGATGATGGCTTGTTGGTTTTCAGCCAAAATATTCGTCCCTGTAAGATGGTACATCAATAAAAAGTTATGTAAATGAAAAGTTATTTATGTATATTATTTCACACAACAGGATGCCTTCCCTGAAAATTGTAAATGCCATATCTACGTGGTGTCTAACCCATGGCAAAACTTCTGAGTTGAGTGGAATGTGGTGATAAGTTGAATGTTTGATAAAGCAGCACATCGAGCATCCATGCACTAGGCAGAATTCAGGCTTGTGATCTGAGCCAAAGGTCAAGTATGCCTTAAAGGCCTTACAGCCATACGGATTTGGAATTTGGGTACTACCTGTGATATTTGACCTGCTGCAATGTGATGTAAATTGACTACATTTAACCTGTACTGTGTCAGCAGGTGCCATATACCTGTATATTTTGTATTCAAGATTATTATTTTAATTTAATATCTGTGATTTGTATGTTGTGAAAATGTGACAGGCCTAAACTTTTGTAAATATTTTAATCTTTGCTGTGTAAGTAAATAGTTTAAAATGTTAGGTTAGGTTAGGTTGCTAGCAAATGGCTTATGTGTTTTACTGCCACCAAGAGTGATTATTAAATGTGCTGAAGTGGAATAGTCATGAGTCAGTTCAGGCAAGATATTTCAAGAGAACTGTAAACTTTGTAATTTTCTATTACTGATGTATTCAGAAGTTCTTTGTGTCTTAAATGTCTTTGGAATAGGTGCAATGATGTTTGTACCAAATTTATAGCAACTTACGTGATTATACAAATGTTATGACACAATTGAGAGTGTAGTGGTGAAATGTATAACTCACACTTGCTAATAACTGCAAGATGTGACTGGAAAGTTGTTGATGATTGATTCTGAAAATAACTTAAAATTAAATTAAACCTTTCATCAGTTATTAATACATTTTCTCAACATACTGTTTGACACTTCTAAATGACTTCACAGCTAATCAGTTAAAATCTGCGCATATTCATATCACCTTTCCATGTTATGTAGACATTATGTTGACATGCCACTTTACATCTTGTCCACTAACAGTTCTTTCATTGCACTACTTAAGTCTTGCAAATACTAACATGAGCTGTGTTGCACTCTACATCAAATGACTGTAGCAGGTTGTAACCCTGTCATTATGAAATGGACCAAAAATGCTACCTGATAAAAATTTTGAAATGAATTAGATATATAATTATAATAACACTTCAGGGTTTAGACACTTTTTATGTTCGTTTTATGCTTACAAAAAGCACGAAGGATTAATTGTTGAATTCCTTCATTGACCAATTGAGACTGCACCACAAAAATGTGCTTCTTTCATCATGTTACATTTAATTAGACAACACCCATTTGGTCAGACACTTCATTTTTAATAAATACATTTAATCCAAGCAGGAATGATGAACACGTGGGCTTAACTGTGTGGTAGTTACTATGCAAGTTTTGTTTGATTGCTTCAGTTTCAAGTAAGGTATGCTTAAATGTATATTTGTATGTGACTTATTTACATAACATAGGCTGTCAAGGTAGAAAATACATATTGTGGGTTCAGGTTCAGTGACAATACAACAGAAGCTGTCTTCTGTAGAGAAATTTCTACCATCCTATGTAAAAAAGAAATGTAATTTAATAATTTATTGATAAATTTTTGAGAATTGAATGGTATTGTATTTTTGTGAGTTGGCAAGGTGTTTCTTTTATCAGAAATGTCACATGTTTCAAATTAATATTCTATAATAATTACATTAGTTTTCTAACTTCATCAGCGCTGCAGTTGTTATGGGTATCTGCTTGGGTCTGTATCCAGGATATTTCAATATATTTTGTGTCATGTAAACTACAGATCATTTAATTGTAAATTCTTTGACATGAATATAGCCATCTTTCTCTTTCTCAAGGGCACTGACTATAGTACCTTTAAATAGTGTTGTGTTTAAATTACTATCACATTTCAAAATGTTGAAGTATTTTTATAATACACGTTTATTCGTAACTGGAACTTGGCATGTTTTGTTCATTTATTTACTGGTAACACTCCAATTGATTTTTAACTTGAGCCAATTCAGGACAGTGCTCCGAAGGGCATAAAATTACTTTTGTGAGGTTATGGTGTGCTTCAGTTTTCAACAAAATACTGGTGATGAGCGTGCATGAGTTTACAAAGACTGGTGGCTCACATGAGATAAATAAGTCTTGATGAATTAATGTTTACACACAAAGAACAAGATGAAGATTTATGAGAATATTGTTGTATTCTTCTTATCTGGCATTTCAAATATTGTACAAGTGTGATACCTATTGTTCAAATAAAGTGAAATGTGTCTAACAGTAGAGCCCCAAGTGCATTTCTACCTTCAGCCTTTTGGGGATCTGTGAACGGAAGGTATGCTTTTTCCATGATGGCATTGGACTGGATGACAAATAAAATAAGCTTTGTGTTGCTTGATAAGAAATGTAATATGATGTGTTGCATTTACATTTCTTTAGTTCAATGAAAGTGTAGTCCTGCAGTGTGATAATATGAATTTTGTAACTTTACTGTATATTGGCAGGAGAACTTGTAATTCTTCATAAGTTGTAAGGGTGTTGTATTTTTGTGTGTTGGTGTACATTATACAGCTGTTCCTGACTAGGTATCCACACTTGAAAAAATTTGGCAAAAATCGAAAGTCTGTAAAATGATCCCTTGTAATTATTACTGTATACTAATGTGATATTGCTAAAAAAAAAAAGATATATCTCCATAATGCAGTGTCTTTATTCAGTGTGGTATTTATCAGTAACTCTGGTAAGATAGCAGACATGTTAACAGAATCCAATGTTCCAAGCTAAATTAGCTCCAAACTGCTCAAACTATGTGACATTTGAAGTTGGAACAGTGCTTTTTCTTTAGGATGTATGTCACCATGGCATGTGATGTTGTGTCAATGGTTTAGTGTTTCCTGACATGTGGAAGGAACACAGTACCTTCTTCTTGAATGGTTGAGGGTTCCAAGAACCTTTTGGAACCCTCATGAAATCCTCAACCATTGAAGATGAAGGAAGTACGTTTCTTCAAAATATCAGGTGTAGCCGAACATTTTTGGTATATTTGTTTCTTAGGTTTGCTTCTATCAGTTACGGACGGTTCGTAGCCATACATTGTAAGTTAAATCTGTCATCGTATGTTCAGGAACTGTTGGTGATAGGTAGGAGGGGTTGTACGGGGAGAGATTGAAACGAGGAAACTGTACGGCAGACAATGAACGCTAACAATCCAGTGAGAAAGCAGTCACATACAAGAGCAATGTAAGTGAGGGAGTGCAGTGAAGTGACTGTGTTATTATAAAAAAAATATTTGGTTGTTTAACTGGATACAGCACGACTTTTTTATATCAAGAATAAAATGAATAAATAAAGCAAGTGAAAAAAATTAATTCTTATAATAAAACCAACTAGATGCACTAATTTCTCAAATTTATTTTTGGAATAAAACTACATGTTTTGGGCAGTTCCTCTGTCCATCATCAGGAGTTTTTCACTGTACACACAGCAAACCTATATGACATACACCATTGCTGTGTGTACAATGAAAAATTCCTGATGATGGACAGAGGAACTGTCTGAAACATGTAGAGTTTTATTCCAAAAATAAATTTCAGAAATTAGTGCATCTAGTTGGTTTTATTATAAGAATTTATCACGATGCACGGTCACCTGAACGTCAAATTAAAAAAAAATAGCTAGAACTATATGTGATTCGATAAACATCTCCGTCTCCTGAAAGACGTTCACCTACCAGGCTGAGCATGTCGGGACAAAGTACAATTGGTGATCATGTAGACAGGGAAAATAAACCCATTAACAGCATTACATCCCAGAAGACATGAATCTGCAGCATGTGTTGAAAGAGACTGTGGTAACAAGCTAAAGTGCTCCAAGCAAATGTGTGGCAATAATTAAACTATGGAGGATTCCGGTCATCTGGGATATGGCACTGCATTGCTGAGTAAGTGGTTTGTGACATACCAAAGGAACTTGGATTTCGGGGTCTATGAAGAATTTACCTTGAACCTTTGAAGATGAAGTGACAAATTTCTTCACAACATCAGGAACTACTTACCCAGTGATGCATTGTCATATTTGAAACGTCCAGGATCTCCCAATACACTGCGGTGAGAACAATGTAATGTGATGAATTATGACTTCCATTTTTGCTTGTTTGTTGGTTTGTTTTTTAACATGTCAACTGTAAAAATTAATGTAGCACTGATGAGTGATAGCCAGAATCAGGAGGAGTGTCTAGAACAGAACTGGTGTTAATGGTGTTTCATGAGGTGCCAGCCGAACATTTGGGTGCAAGGTCACTGGAAAACCACATCAAACCTCAATTCTGATAGCTAATCTTTCTGTAAGGTTCGAATTAGGAACCTTTTGTCATGAAATAAAAGTACTTAGTTGTTAGTTCCTGTCCTGTAACAGTTGGTGAAGATTTCTATTGAAAATATATGTCTTTCTGATATGTAATGGAAAATAATGTTTCAGTATTGGACACAAAATTTGAGAAACTGCAAAGATTTAGCATGCAGTCTTTGCATACATGTAGTTAGAGACCGGAGCTGTTTTCTTCTTTAAAATCTGATATCCTTTGGCAGAAGGATGTAGTCCATGATAAATCTGACATGTGATCCTACATTCTCCAATCCCCCTTTCTATGTGTAGCAGCTAATGTACCATATCCCGACACTTTGAAGCTATGAACCTACTTAACTAACTACACAGTCCTTCCTGAGAACCTGGTAGTCGCTCAATGAATCAAAAAATTACCCACCTATATTTGAAACTGGAGGATTTATTGTGAGATGCCCCTTTGGACTGTGTTGCAAGGCACATGCATCTGATCCAAACTCTCCCTCTGTATTTCCGTAAGATCTAGATGTAACAGAATCTCCTGGGCTGTGGCAGGGCTCAAGCCGGCTGACTGTTCCCCGTCAAGGCACGTGTTCAATCTCATCCCAGTCCGTATGGGACAGGTTTTCCTCCCAGTATTTCAGTTTTCTTCTGTCAGTATCGTACCAATGCTCCATACTCTTTCACCAACACTATGTGATGACAGCAGTTAACTTCCAAGAAACCTCTTTCTGTTATGCTTTCTGACTTAAGTGTCACACACACACACACACACGCACACGCACACGCACATTTCTAATCTCTCCCATGCATGCTACATTCTCAGCCCCCATATTCATGGGTTTCATAATTCTAATTATTTCACGTTATTAAATGTTATCACAATCAATTTTTGAGAAGTCCAACCAGTATGTGGGGGACCGCGGTAGCACAGTAGTTAAGGTGCTGTGCTACAAATCGAAAGGTCGCTGGTTCGATCCCAGCTGGTGTCAGTGGATTTTTCTTTGACATAAAATCCTTCCGATCGCACTATGGCCCTGGGGTTGACCCAGCCTCTAACAGAAATGAGTACCAGGATTATTTCCTGGGGGTAAAGGCGGCCGGTGCGTAAGACTGACAACCTACCACCATCCTGTGCCGTTGTCACGAAATCTGGGAACCTTAAATTCCTGGAACCCTCTGGGCCTGTCCAGGCCTGTAATGGGACTGCTTTACCAACCAATATGTGTGTATGTATGTTCCTTGTACATGTGTGTGTGGACAGTTACAGCCCTATCAGTAAAATAAATTGCTAATTTTTCTGCATTGTGGAACACCCGAAGTGCTTGGTGCAAATTAGTGAGCCGTTGATACTCTGATGTACATCACCTCTACTTTACATGACCATTTGGTACTGTTTGTTTTTATATAATTTTTCATACAGAAATGTGGGTTGCCTGATAGCACATATTGCAATAATGTGTCATACACACAGTTTAAGTTATGTTTGATAATTAAACCAACCTTGTTAAACTGCAAGACTAGCATAGTGTATGGTGTGTTGCTGACTGTAGCTGTTCAACTGGTGTCTACAGCGTTATATAACATGGTTTCATTTTATCTCTTGTAGCACCTATGGAATAATGTAGCTTCCTGGAATGACTTTCATTTTCTTCTTCTATCATCCTGTCAGTGAGTGAAGTATGTCCAGTTTCCGCTTTTTCCTGCAGCCCTCTTTTCTTTATTTCATGGAAGCCCTTTCCTTGTCCTACGAAGTACTACCTTTTCTGAGACGTCCTGTGGTGCTCTTTATTTCAAAATTCTGTTCATATTTCATGTTACAGCTACTCACTGTGTGAAATTAAAAAGTGTGACGCTGGAGAGGCAAATTATGGTAATGGTGTGAAACTGAAATTGATCAGGCAGTTTGAAAGTGAAATAGGGAATATGGACAGACATAAACCTAGCATGATAATCTCATGAGACTGTTTTTTCACATAACAAAATTAGAATATGTTTTTACAAATGCAGGAATGATGATTCGAAGTTCTGACAGTGGTGGGGAGTCCACTAGATTCTCTACACCAAGTACTTGCACACCATTGCCAACAAAGCCACAGGCATTCTCCTTGCTCGAGTTCCATCGCTCACACAGTCCAACAAGCTGACCCTCTACATTCGATCCATTCTAACTTATGCCACACCTGTCTGCAGCTCCACATGTCCCTCCAACTACCTCAAATTCCCAGCTATCCAGTCAGAGTGTCTCCGAGTCATCGGTAATTATCCCAGACGCACTCCCACTTCCCACTGGCATGACGATGTGAACATTGAGCCCATCCCAGTTATCATCCACTGACTTACAGCCAAATTTTTTGCTTACTGCCCCTCACACCCCAACCCCCTCGTCCAACAAATTAGGAATTTTACTCCAGCCAACCTGACTAATATGTACGAGAAATATAAACAAAACGGCCGAAGCACATTCTGCTGTAATTAACTCACTGACAGTCACAGTGTTTTTAGAATATTTCACTGCTGTTATTTATATTCCCTTTCATTTCACTTTTGCTATTGTATAAATATTTATTCATATTGGTCAGGGGAACAATTCTGTAACTTGTCCTCGAACATGTTGTACGTACTTTCGTGGCAATAAATGTTTAAAAAAATAAATCCACTAGACTTTCTTTCCTGTTGTTACTGAATGATACAAAATAAACATTCAGTGTAACCTTTTCTGTTTTATAACACAGGCCAAGTATAAACATGCTTAGACTTTAAGACCTCTGTTATGTCGGGCCAAACACAACTAACAGATTGCTTACTGATAATTTTTTATTACAATTACATGTAACTGCCTTCTTTATATTACATACTAATACATTTCCTCTTATCATTTCTGTAATTTGTCATCCATAAAATTACAAACCATGTTCACATTATAGTATACATGTAAAACATGTATTTACACAGTACAAGAAACAAAGCAGTATACCTACAACAGCAAGCTACATGGATCACCTAGTGAAAGAAGCCATCGAGATGTGGCTTCATCCCGACAGCTTTAAGAGGCCTTTATGACACTCCAAGAAGGCTGAGACATAAAAAAATAGAGGAAAGAAAGACCTACAACAAACAGCATCCCGTATATTCCAGGTTAAGCAACATGGGCTCTGTGTTGACTGATCATTGGACTGTGTCCATTGTTCCTGATCAGTCTGTGCTGTGCCTACCCAGTAAATGATGTGCAGACACGTCAGTAATCACATCAACACCCTGCTGATGGAGGCAGAGACAGTGTCTAAAACAACTCCATCTTTGCATGGCTGAATGCCCAAGAAGATTTGAAAGCGTACTTTTCTATTTCACGATAAGCGCTAGACACTGCGACATGTGTGTACTGATATCCATGACAAATTCTTTGTCTGGAAATTAAAATCTCCTGCTTTTATCTATATTCCACAGAGATTAACAGCCATATTCAGAGTTGGAAACACAGAACATATAGTAGTATGTTCCACTAATTTAACCATTTATCTCAAAATTTCTCAACATTTTTTTGTTCATGACCCAAAAGTAAATCACACTGGCCTTGGGACCCAAACAATAGCCATGCTCACTCATCACTCTGTTTAATCCATTAAGGTTGCCAAATTATTTTGAGATTTAAAGACCCCAAGTTTTAGAACCCTGTTGTATCCTGTGGTAGACATAAGCACAGTACCAAGCACAAGTGGATATTTCAGTCTTATTTTCATGAGACTGTTGAATGTAACATTGTATGTGTGGTTTACCAGTCATTTAAATTTTAATAGAAATCTGTTGCTGTTCTAAATGTAGAATTTATTGGACAATGCTTCAGTTGGAGGTGATTGAACAATAAACTACATGTAGAAAATGTGCAGTCATGTTCTTAGTACTGTGGAGATATCCTCAAGAGTTACATGTAGACACTGTGCTGCACAGTGAACTGATTTACCTCAATGGCTGTACATTCCAGCAAGTTCAAGGTCAGTATTGTACATGCACAAACAGTTGGATGGATAATCATACACAGGCACACAGTACATACCATAACCTATTTTTTTGTGACACAGTATATAATATGGGCTGAAAAGGCACTAACTAATACATTGCATTTACATTATGAAAGATTTTTTTGTACTTTCAGTGAATTAATAATTTTTGTTAAAAATGACAAGAGTAATTTACTCTAATTTCTTGTGATCTCTTTACAATGATTCCCTTATCTTTTTAATTGTTCCTCATAAAGAAGGTACTGCACTGGAAGTAAAACAGACTGCACAGCAATTATGTCATTGTGCACCACAAGCACAGTTGGAGTGCAGATTGTTGCGACAACTTTACCAGGTCATACTTTGTCGTGGATATTGAGCCTGCAGCAACAGTCAGAGGTAACTTAATGTGGTCCTGTCAAATCAATTTAGCTGGTAGTATATTTCTAACCAATCCTGAACTTGGCTACCCATCCTTAGCTTTGTCACCTTTGTTGATAAGGTGGAGATTGCAGAAAACAGTGAGTCCTGCATTTCTGAAAACCAGGGCTTATTAAGATATCGTGGGATCCGAAACCAAACAAATGTCAGGCCCCTAAGTTTTTACAACTGTAAATTTTAATATATTTAAAGTATAAAATCTATTTCTGTATTGCTTATAAATAATGTGAAATATTTTAAGTAATAGATACAGTTATTTTACATAAAAAGCAAACCAATCTGAACCAAGTGAAGTTTGCTGTGAAATTTGAGGTTCTCAGAGTAGTGTTGTTAAACAATGGAAGTCTCCTTGGATGTGACTTTATATCAATGGGCAAGTAGGTCCTTATTTTTACAATGTTTGTAGTGCCTTTGTCTTTAGGCTTAAGAGGGCACTACAATCCTTTGAAACACTGGGAATCACTTTTCCAGCTACTCACTACCATGTCCCAGAAGACTCGAATCTTTTGAAACATTATGTTAGAACTTCAACTTGGAGCTCTGATGAAGGTTCAAGTCTTGTGGGATGTTACACCATGTCGAATGGTAAGTAGTGACTGATAGTTTCAAGGATTGCAGTGCCATCACTTCGGTGGTCATGGGAGCACTACAGTCCATCAAAACATTGGCAAGTACTCGCCTGACAATGCAGTTGTGCGTTGAAGAAGACTTGTGTCCCCATATAGTGGTCAATAAATGTCTGTGTAGTGAATATGGTCACCCCACAGAGCCAAAGAAAGGGGGGCTCCTTGCAGCTGGAAAACTTCTATGAAATAAATTATTTAAAAAATGTGGGTGGTAGTCACAACTGAACAAATGGGACTAAGAGAAAAAGACGTGTGTATTTCATTAAGTAGCATTCTAAGTATTTTGACAGCATACATACACACACACACACACATACATACATACACACATACATACACACACATACATATATACATACATACATACACACACACATACATACATACACACACACACACACACATACATACACACACACATACATATATACATACATACATACACACACACACACACATACATACATACATACACACATACTTACATACATACACACATACATTACATACATACGCACACGCAAGACTCACAAAAACGATGGACAAAATAAATGAAATTAACACGGTAAAGAAAGAACAATAATTGTAAACACCATATATGCATACATACATAATTAATTGTAAATATCACTGA
>Ga0131853_10002225_pt1 | contig 34756 bp, 34 predicted proteins | sample TergutLab28metaG_FD_92764 | JGI IMG/M metagenome (GOLD analysis project Ga0131853, IMG submission 92764) | Labiotermes labralis P1 segment gut microbial communities from Petit-Saut dam, French Guiana - Lab288 P1 (version 2) (version 2) | ecosystem: Host-associated > Arthropoda: Insects >... | reverse complement strand
TTCTTAATTTAACCTGTATAGTTATAGCTAATTGTGTATATTAAAATGTAAGACAATTGTAAAGCTATTACCTATGACATGTTCTATATCCTAAGGGTTGACTTAACCCGGTACGGATCTACACAATGAAAATAAATGAATGAATGAATGAATGAATGAATAATGAAAAGCTGTATTACAGAGAAGTTTTGGTTCAGATCTAGTTAGATTGAATAAGATTCACTTGATTGAATAGTGGGCACTGTGCCTGCTACTTATAAAATGTATCAATACATGTCAATAATTGCATATTGTTAATTTTAACAAACTTTTAGTCTTCAACCAGTATCTGTGGATGGAGTTTTGATTATGAAATTGTACGTGAACATTATAGTAGGTTCAACGAAGCAGTAAGGCATCAACGTCATGGTTTTACTTTGTTTGTCTGGCATATTTTTCAGTAAATCAAGACCACTTCCAAATTCTTATTTGCCATTCCTTGTCATGACCTGAGGTTCAATACTGTATGACACCTACATGTGGTTGGTACCATACTCTGTTGAATCAGGGTCCCGTACACTTACGTTTCAGGACCTACTGAGGAAGCTACAAGAAGACAGTTCGCTTCCCTTTGACTTTGCAGAAGGGACTCTTTACTTGGACCCAGACATAATTGATCTTACTATGATCCCACCACCTGTCACACCAGATGAGGTAAGCATCCTTGGCAGCTGGTCAGAATTAAAACTGGAAATGGATTCAGGTTTTTGTAATATATTGACTCAGGTAAATACCAGTAATATCTGTATTTTTCTTTTACATGTTACAGTATTGCGATTGATATAATCTTGTAGTTTGTCTTTTATGAAACCGTAGTAATATCTGAATTTTTCTTTTACACGACAGTATTGCAATTGATATAATTTTGCAGTTTGTCTTTTGTGAAACGATACTAGGAAAAATGCAAGTTTAGGGCTTTATTCTTATGAAGCTCATCTGTGCTATGGAATGAACATAAGTGTTTATTTTTAGAGAGTCTGAAAGAAACAAAGGCAGAGGGAGTAAGTAAAAAAAGAGAAAGGAATTAAAAAAGTGGGAGATGACCGACTGTCTCAAATGCAGCCTAAGTTTCAAAATTGAAAAGAAATAATATACAGTGAAACCTGGTTGAGATGTCCTCACATGCAAATTCTTCCTGCCTAATTATTTGGAATAATTTAGTACCAAAAATTTTCCATATAGTTGGTATATACTACATTGCATTTTTAATATGTTTCTTGCATAAAATGATTTTCCACAGATGTACAAAAATGTAAAGATGCAACAAATTATTTACCCTTTTAATACATTCTTATGCAAAGTTATTAATTTCCCATTTCTTGAATTTGTTACTGACATACGGTATGAAAAACTCAGGTCATAAAGATTTGCCTTCAGTATTATTCCCACAATGGTTTGGAGTACAGATAAGTAACTCAAAGCTAGTCAGTGAAAATATGTGGTAGGAAATATGCCACATTCTGACTGCACTGCCAACTTTTTACGCACATTCATTTCACACAGTACAATGCAACATCATGGCATACATGTAATCTGTAGCATGGATGAACATTGGAACTTAATGGAACACATTGTGACTATTACTGTTTTACTTTAATTTCAGTGTATACTATTTGTGTTTGCTTCAGATTGCATGACTACTATGTTTAAAACTGGCATACAACGTAAGCTTCTCTGAACTCACATAGTGCTGGGTACTGTGAATGTGGTGGATGCTATTGAATATTTTACTTCCAAAAAAGTCCTTTAAGAATTTGGCATTTCTGTGTAAGTGTAAAATACAAGACACAATACTCAGTCTGTAAGTGAGTAGCTGGGCTGTAAAAAAAGTGAAAACAACAAAGCATAGTAATGTAGAATTGATATTTATGGAATAGTTCTGGCAAGAATTGGCTTTTCATGTACCACTTGTGCTTGTGAAAAACTGTGTTCAGCAATATGCCAAAGCACTACTGAAAGACTTGCAATGTGGTATAGTGGTGAAAACTGATAATTTAGTGTGGAATTTAATATAAAATAATGCTCCATTAAAGGAAATGTCACTTTCAATACACAGTTATAAAATAATATTATTTTTAGGCTTATCCATTGACATTTTCTTGCATATTAAGCCATATTTATTGAATTTTTGCAGAGACCTTTTAAGAGGGCTTTATTCTACTAATGTTCAAGAATGAAATGTTGTTTTGATTTTAGTGTCAAAGCAAGATGAATAATTTGGACACAGTGGACGTGCTTGTTCTCTTCTTAATAATTATAAGACTATTCTGTTAATTTTTGAGCAGATGTTCCTTTAGGAAGCATATTGATGGACATAATTGTATTTCATTTTATTGGTCATTTGTAAACAATAGAAACGGTGGGCATTTTTGTACATAATGAAAACCTTACTAGTAATTAACACTGTTATTTCTTTGGTGTGTGCATATTCATTTCAAGGCCCAGACCTTGCATGTCTTATGACTTGTTTTATTATACTTTCTGTTACCATAGGATGGTCTGTATGCCTTGCCTCCGCAGCTGAGTCTTCCTCCAACTCCCTTTGCTGATCATTCACCTTTGGAGATGGAGCTGCAGTCCAGAACAGAAGAGCTGATCAATCATAAAAATATTATCAGTAGTTGTGAACATGACCTTGAACAAGACTCATTGCTAGGTAAGTAGTGTTTGTAAACGAAGTCTATAATTAACAAACTTACAACCCCTCTGGTAACAGAACACTAAGTGTTCAATGATCTTAACACTATAGTTATACAGTGGACCAGATCTGGCTTCCCTGTCCTAGTCTTTCAGCCATCTGCTTTTGAAGACGTTCCTCACCAGAATTCTGTATTCATTTATTTTATGTTCTTGTCCCCTAAACTGTGTATCAGTCCATCATAATCTTCTTGCTTTGACTATTGTAATACTACTGGATGAGTTGTATAAATCACAGTTATGCATTATGCTGTATGCAAAATTCTACTCTTCATCTTTTTTAAGTCTAGATTTTGATCTGCAGTTTGTTGTCAGGTACTTACAATATAATCATTGATGTTTTTAATATACAGAACATATCCTTAATCTCCAGTTTGAGCATAGGCAAAACAGAGATCAGTATCAAAAAGTAAGTCAGCAGTGTGTAGTATCTTCCTTTGTATGTACATACACTGAATTGAGGGATCAAGGGCAGTTGGACCAGGTGGGCTGCTGGCTATTCTTCAGGGGTGGTGAATGCGAGCATATAGCCTATCTCCACCCAAGACTGTCTGTGGGAGGTGAAGAGCCGCATTCTATGGGAGGTGACCCTGTTCTTACAGAACACAGCAGCTCTAAGGGAGTAAACCTTGAAAAATAATCCCCAATCGTACTGTGTAAGCGCCCTGCCTAGGATGAATGACAGTGGGTGAGTCTGTCGAGAATGGCATGCTCTGGGATACTAGGTGACTTCCCAGATGTAACTAGCCTTAACAGGCATGGGGACTGTGCTTGGTGGACTTGATTTTCCCACCCCACTCATGGGACCAGTATTGAAGAAGACTGAGGAAAAAGTAGAACCTATGGAGCGCGCCTTAACGGGGGACTCTGCTAAGGATTCTAAGGGGGGCTCCAGTTTAGGGGAACCTGGTAGTATGATACAAACCCTGAAGGCTTGGGAGGGCTCTAGACTCAAAATGGTGGGCCTTGATGCTCTCCCTACCTGTAAGGGAGTAGTGACATTGCTTCTGGGCCCTGTGGAAGATACAGAGTACTACGTTCAGGGACACTGTAGGCAGAATCAAGGACTGGATACTGTCTACTGGAGAGTCTATGAGCACAAGGGGGAACCCATTGGGGTCCACCTTGTGCTCAGTATTGATTCTCTGTCTGTCATGGCACTGGAGAAGGTGGGATGGCAACTCTTTAGCGGCATGGGACAGGTGATCTTTTCCCTTCTTGGTGCAAAACCAGAATGAAGGAAGTAGGAAGGCGACTGAGCATGTTATGATGAACACCATTTCATTTATTCAGGCCAACTTACAACATAGTATTGCTGCTTCTAGAGTTCTTTCTAGAACATTAGCTGTTAAAGGAATAGATATGACACTGATACAGGAACTTTGGTATCATGAGGGCCATATTATGGGCCTAAATATTCCAGGCTATACCCTTTCTGCCTGAGTGGAATAGATAGACTTAGAGCATGTATCCTTGCAAAGAACATGAATATATGGATGCTACCGGGGTTCTCTTGTAGGGACCTGGTAGCATTTCCAATAATTTATAATGACGGTGAGGCAGAAAGACATTCAGTTGTCTTTTCTACTTATTTCCCTTATGATTCCAAGGATCCTCCCCTGTCAAGGGAGTTTGAGGAACTCATAAGTTATTGTGAAGAAGAAAACATCTATCTAGTCATAGGATATGACCCCAATACACACCATATGGTGTGGGTAACACCACTTGCAGGGATAGGGGGGGTAGCCTTGTTGGAATTTCTAAATTCCTCGATGGAGATTCTAAATCAGGGCAATGATCCCACCTACTATAGTGCCGTAAGGCTAGAGGTGCTTGATATTACCATGGGGTCCTTTGGGCTCCTAGAAAATTTTAAAAGATGGGAGGTTTCTTCTGAACCCTCCCTGTTGGATCACAGGCATATTCTGTTCTTTTCTTTTAGTGGGTTCTGTACTGGCATGCCTGATCAGGAATCCTAGGTTTACCAATTGGGACTCCTTTTGAGAGGGACTGAAGTGCATACTGGAGAGGGGCCCAGAAATGAACATGAAAGATGAGGCTGCATTAGGGCTTGCAATTCTCTCTGTCCAGCAGGCCATAATCTCGGCTTATGAGGACAGTTGCCCTCTTAAACCTGTTAGGACAGGAAGAACATTCTCTGAAGTGGATATATGAGTTGAAGTGCCTCAAAAGGGAAGTGAGATGGCTCTCTCATGAATGCTGAGCAGATAGAACCCCACAAAGCCGGGAACTCTGTAGAGAGGCTCAGTGGATATATAGAAAGGAAGTATCGAAGACCTCATAAGATGGAGATAAGGAAGGCCTCAAATGATGCATGGAGGACTTTCTGTAACTTCGTTAAAGACCTTCCAATGTCGGCTAGGTTCCACAGGGCTCTTTCTAGGGACTGTAAGATCAAGCTGGGATCTTTGTTGGCTCCTTCAGGTAGGTGTACACAGTCCAAGGGGGAAACCTTAGGGCTCTTGCTTGTTACTCACTTTCCTAAATCGGTGGTTACTGAGGACGTGGCAGTCCCTGCCGCTGACAACTGCACCAAACGTTTGGACTGGTGGGTGGTTGGCAGGGTTGTCACTTATAGGAGAGTGGAATGGACAATTGTTTCTTTTGCCGCATACTAAAGACCAGGACTGGATGGGATATTCCCAGCCCTCCTGCAAGAGGGATGGAGGATTGTTGTCCCTTACTTGGTCAAGGTCTGTTGTGCCTGCCTGGTGACTGGCTGTGTTCCAGCCATATGGGGCCAGGTTAAGGTAGTGTTTATACCTAAGCCAGGTAGCAATTCCTTTAGTGGACCTAGGGATTTTAGACCTATTAGTCTCACATCGTTCTTATTTTAAGACCATGGAGAGGCTGGTAGGTAGGTTTTCAGGGATGAAATTTTGGCTTCTCTGTCACTACATCCCAATCAACATGCTTACCAGGCTGGGAAATCCATGGAAATGGCCCTTCTTCAGCTCGTGGTTTTGGTGGAGAAGGTGCTGGACCAGCAGGAGACAGCTCTGGATGTTTTCTTAAATATAGAAGGGGCATTAAATAATACTCCTATGACTCCATGTGTGCTGCTCTTTTTAAACATGTGGTTGCTTACACCATTGTATGGTGGATTAGAGCTACCCTGGAGGGCTGCATGGCTGCGGCAACTCTCGATGGATTTTTCCAAGAGGGTTGTGGTATCTAGGGGTTTCTCAGAGGGAGGTGTATTGTTGCCACTCCTGTGGTGCCTTGTTGTTGATGGCTTGATAGCAGGGCTCATTGGGGTGGATGAAGATGACGTTTGTCTTCGAGCAGTGGGGAAATTCCCAAACACAGTATCAGGGCTCATACAATGGACCCTTCATACTGCAGAGACGTGGTGTGACAAGGTCGGTTTGTCAGTTAATCCTGACAATACTGGGCTCATTGTATTCACGAGGAAAAGGAAACTCCCTGGTTTCTTTGCACCATACTTTTTGGGTGTTACTTTATGTCGCTGTATGTTGGTCAAGTATCTTGCGGTAGTCCTGGATTCTCGGCTGATTTGGAGGGAGCATGTGGGTGTCAAGGTAAGGAAGGCTCACAATATGTTGTGGGCCTGTGGGAGGGCCTGTGGTGTGACATGGGGCCTGAGACCTTAGGCAGTCCATGGACTCTATGTCTCAATCATTAGGCCATCCATCACTTTTACATCATTAGTTTGGTGGCCTGGCTGTCAGATGGCTAGTGCCAAGAAAAGACTAAGCAGAGTACAAAGACCTACATGCTTGCGGATAACGGGTGCGATGTGCACCACTTATACTAGTGCTATGGAAGCACTCACTTGCCTCCCCCCACTGGAGCAGGTATGAGATTAGGTCAGCTGTGCATCATCTCTGAAGTCTGGGTTGTTGGTCTTGCCTTCACCCCAGTCGAGGACATACTGTCACATTGATGCGGCTTCAGCAGTCGGATCCCATATTTAATATTGGGGTCAATGTTATGAGGCCAGCATTTAATCTTGAGCCCAATTAATAGGGTTACTATGTTGACTAGAGAAGAGTTGACGAGAGGACCTGGGACTTCTCCTGTAGAAAGGGCTCATCTGGTTTACAGATGGGTCCAGGAAGAATGAGGGCACAGGGGCTGGAGTCTATGGGCAACCTGTGGGAAGAAGGCTCAGAATTTCTCTAGGAAAGTATGCTACAGTTTTGCAGGCTGAGATATGTGCTATCTTGTCCTGTGCTTATGAAATTCAAATGAATGTTAGGCCAGAGAAATGCGTGAGTATTTGCTCTGACAGTCAGGTGGCTCTGAAAGCTCTTCAGGCCACCAAAACAATGTCTCCATTGGTACAGCAGTGCCTAAAGGTGTTGGATGATATGTCTACCCAGTACACTGTGGGACTGTCTTGGGTCCCTTGGCCTGCTGGAGAACGAGGAAATGAAATTGCTGACAGGCTCGCAAGAAATGTTTCTGTTCAAAAGTTTGTTGGACCTGACCCATCCTTGGGGCTCTCTAGGTAGAATATAAGGAGTAAAATAAAAGCTGGATGGATAAAAATCATTTGGCAAGGTGGCAAGTTCTTGGTAGTGCTCAGAGACAAGCTTGAGAATTGATTTTGGGCCCAATCCGACTGCTAAGATCGGCTGTTTTCCTGTAACAAGACATAAACCAGGGTTGTTACCGGCCTCCTTACTGGACATAACACCAAGAGAAGAAATCTTCACTTAATGGGGCTTACTGTTAGTCCCTTATGTAGGAGCTGTGGAGTGGAGGATGAAACTTCAGCCCACATTCTCCATGAGTGTGAAGCTTTGGCTTCACTCAGACATGTACATGGTGCGACAATTTAATTCCCGGAATGGCTCTGTGAAAGCAAAATTTGCTAACCTGTGCACTAATGGCTGCTGTCGCCTTTGAAATACTCTCCTTGTGAAGCTATGCACTTCATGAGACGATGGTGCCACGGCCAGAAACAGTCTTGAAAATCGTTTTCCAGAGTACCTTGCAGTAATGTTTTCACGTTGTGTTGGATGTCAGAAAGGTCAGCAAATCTTTGTCCCTTCAGGGCATTTTTTAATTTTGGAAAGAGCCAAAAATCGCAGGGGGCTAAGTCAGGTGAATAAGGTGGATGGTCCATTTTTGTAATGGAGTTCTTAGCCAGGAACTCATGAAATCTTAACACATCATGTGCAGTGGCATTGTCATGGTGGAGAATCCACTTACCAGGCCAGAGTCTGGGTGTTTTCCTCCGAACACATTCCCGTAACCTTGTCAGTACTTCTAAATAACACTGTTGATTTACTGTTTGTCCTTATGCAATGAATTCATAGTGAACTTATCACCTTGTGATCGAAGAAACACACAAGCAGTGTGTGTTTTTCTCGGCCGAGGTGAATTCTGTGTTTACCACTGAATGCTCTGTCATTTTGTTTTGGGGTCATATTGAAAACACACGTTTCATCACCAGTAATCACCCTATCAAACATCTCTGCATTGCGTAAAAGATCAGATGAAATGTGAAACCGACCTTGTTTCTGGTCATGTGTCAAGATCCAAGGCACCATTTTTGCAGAAATTTTTTTCATTCCCAAATCTTCCTTTACAATCTGTCACACTGTTTCCCTATTCATATTCAATTCTTCTGTTATTTCTCTCACACCTACTCTTCGATCTGAGCACACCAAAGTTCGTACTCTGTCCACATTTGCATCTGTCCTTTGTGTTTTTGGCTGCCCACTTCTTGGGTCATCTTGCACGTCTTCTTGCCCTTCCTTGAACCGCCTGTGCCATTCAAAAACACTTGATTTCTACATAGTGTATTCACCATAAGCCAGTGTTAATAGGGCTAACATTTCACTAGCACTTTTACCAATTTTCATACAAAACTTGATGTTTATCTGCTGCTCCAGATTCTTGTCACTCATTTTTCCGTCAACTGTATACCTCGGACACATACTACTTCCTCTGCTGCTTGGGAATGAACGACTCTTTTGGTCTGTGGCTCATGTAAACGCAAGTTGGAACATGTCCAAACGTGCTTGAGTACACAAGGTTGCCTGACTCAACTCCCCAGTAACACACTGTGACTATTCTGGGAATAAAATTGTTGAACCTTGTATATCTGGGTTCCTTTTTCTTGGATCAAGAGGACATTAAGAGTTTAAGTTTGGGGGCCATTTGGAACTATAGCAAAGGCACAGGGCTCTCCTGAACTGGTATCAGATTATGGGGCACAAAGGGCCTGCTTTTGAGGCCAAGGTGCATCGGGACCATAAGGGCTCAAACCCAACTGCTAATCGATCAGTAAATCAGTCAATCAAATACACTGAATTGAATTGAATTTATTTGCATTCTTTGAATCCCAAACAGGTTCATACCTTGGATATGGAACAAGTCGGGAGAAATATTACATACACACCATAGTAATTGGTACAATACCACTGATTGAGCTTAGTTTATAATTCTTTATTTACATTAAAGTATTCTACACAATAGAAAGAGTGAGCATATAAATAATTCTTTAAAGCTGATTTAAATTGTTTAGGATTATTACTTCAATTTTTGATACTTTGCAGGAGATTTTAAATATTTTTATGCCACTTGAATATGGGACTTGCCAAGTTGTATTTTGTGTCTCATGGAGAGAAGTCACCCTAAGTGATAAATGTATTTTGTTGAACAAAGTGTGTTCACTTGCAGTACTTCTGCAGTATGTGCATCATGGAAGAAACTATTCCAAAAATTTTGTAGAGAATATCTTCATTAGTAATGTTATGTAAATCATTGGTATATGCAACAGCAGAACAATTTAAATGACAAATTCATTGCTGAACAAGTATAAAATGCAAAAATGTTATGTTTTAGTTGAGGAGGAATTGAACAATATTGGCACACAAATGACAGTAAGTCCCATGAGATGTTTGTCCTGTTTGGCTGCCTAGTTTGGGGTGTCAAAAGTCTGTGCTCCCAGGGCATCGAAGCTTCTAAAACTCTGCCTGTATAAAATTAGAGCAATAATACAACTCATTTCTCTAGCCTGGGAAGCAAGTAAGTGGTATTTCAAGAATCAGTAGCCACTGGGTTTCGTGATCCAGAACTCATATTTTTCCTGGATGAACATAGTTTATACTAAATGGGAATTAATCAACCAGATATTATTTGTGGGAACACTGAATGGTAGAGTATGTGAACAATCCACATTCTTTGCAAGAACTGAACAATATTGATTGAAGTGAAAGTGCCAGGGTTTGAAGATAACACAAAAGCTGCATCATGTGTTGAGTTATATTTTTAGAACATACAAGGCCTGCTTAGAAGCTGGTCAGTACTCTTGAGGATTGTTATGAAATAAGCGATGTTGAATATCAGGTGAAATATGGAGTATAAACACCTGAGGTGGGCTTGGTATGTGATTGTTCCTGCAGCATCCACCATGCTGCGACTGGAGATTAAAGGCATGCTATATATATATATATATATATATATATGAAGAAAGTCACATACACAGTAAAGTCAATTTATAAATAATATAATAGTAATGCACCAGTAGTAGGTAATAGAATACGATATTTTAATATAAGGTGCTATAGATATAGCTGTCACAAATTGCCATCATATACAAACTTTTTACCAGAATTACATAAGTTCATTCAACTACACACGTGTGATTAATTTTCCAAAATACTACTCTAATTACATAATAGCAACTTTTACATTAAAAGAAGTCCTATTTGCATCTTGTTTTACTTGTGTTGTTACTTATTGATTCTGTTATCTTATTCTGATATAAAAAACTCATTTAATGAATAAAAAGGGTGAACCAGTAAAAATAACTTTAATTTTCTTTTAAAAATCCCTAAAACTATCTGATATTTTAACTCCAGAAATGCCAACCTTGGTCAGAGCCAAGCTGCCATTTTAGTTTCTCAGAGTTGCTCTTCTTTTATGGGTACATACATGAGTGTGCATGTGCATGCACACACACACACACACACACAGTGTAATCATAATTTAAGGTTTCTTGGTTTAAGAATTTCCCACATTTTAGGTATTTACTGTGGTCTTGGCCAAAATTCCATGTAACTAATGTATAATTTTTTGCAGTTTAAGGTGTCTTGATTTTAGGTTTTTCCCACTTTTAAGACATGAAAATGTGGTAAAATTAAAGGTAAAACAATCCCTGTACAGGCCTAGTACAGGCCCAGACGGTTCTGGGAGGTTCAAGCTCCCATATTTTGAGATAGTCGGCGCATGAAGGCGATAAGGTTGTCAACTCTTCGCACCAGCTGCCTTTACCCCCCAGGAAATATTTCTGTTACTCATTTCTGTTAGAGACTGAGTCGAACCCAAGGCCATAGTACGGCCAGAAGGGTTATGTCAATGAGAAATTACATCACTGGGAATCGAATCCGCAAACTTCTGGCTTGTAGCACAGTGTCTCAACTGACTGCATCATAATGTGTCCCCACAATAATTTGGTTTCTACACCAATTTGGAGCCTCAGTTCTTGAGGCTTGTTTTTACAGCTTTGGGGTTTGGCATGTGTAAATAATACTGTGATTAATGTGCATTGGAACTGGATCAGTGTCAGAATTGATTGCAAACTATAGCTGCAGTGTACTGTCGATACTCAAGATTCACAAGTCTGAGGAAGATGAGGAGGTTGGAGTATAAGACTGAAGGAAGCTAATTTCAAACCCAGCAATTGACGTCACATTCTATGAATGCAGATTACACCACTCTGACATCAGCCACCTTGACCACAGAGTAACTCTTAACAGTCAGAGAAAAATGTAAACAGTGAAGAAAGTGGTCACTGTGATGAAGAGGCAGATGAGGAACCCCAATTCCCAATGCTTGGTGAGCAGTTTAATTGTTTTGAAGTTATCAGGATATGCTTTTGCTCCTACATGATCAATGATGCCAGTTTGAGCAGACCTGAACATTTGTAGACTCAGGACAGTGAGCAAGAGAGATGCTCCTTATAAAATATTTGGAGAGAGAGCATAACTTATCAGCGCCTTCTCCCCATGACTCAATAATTTGGGGCTCCCATGACTCAGAATTATGATCAAAGTTACCCCAGATCTCTTATAATATGGCCTTCAGCTAGAGGGATGGAATTCAGTATATTTTACATCTGTGAGATCCCCTGACCCACAGGACCTGCTATGAGGCCTGCAGGAGCCTTATCTGCACCACTGAGAGTGAGATGTTATTTATTTATCACACCTGACCAACAAAGCAGATATCACTCCTTCATTGTTTTAAAAAGTGACATCACTGGTGTACCTACATGCGTGGAACACATTTGTATTTAAATATTAGTTTGTAGTGTTGAATTGTTCTAATTTTAGTATGTTTTGTAACACCAGTGTTGAATTGTTCTAAATGGAGTCATGTTTTCTAATGAAACATGTTACTCTCTTTCCAGATCTGCAGACAGTAGAATGGGCTCATAAAATATTTTGTGCTGTGAAACACTGATTTTAGTTTACTTTTGGTTTTTTCTTGCATGTTCCAGAAAATAAGTGCAGTATAAAAATATAGAATGGACTGAAGAATAATAATAATTATTATTCAGTTTTAGAGTGAGTATTTTTTTTTGTAGCCACAGCACTAATTTTCTCTATCATTCTGACACAACCTCCATTTAAGGATTTTTCTCAATGTAAGGCATAAAAACTTGTCCCACACATTAATCTTAAATGGGGTCATACTGTTTGAGATGTTAAAATGTAGAGAAAGCATTCCTTTCAAATGTTTTTGAATATGTAGTTCAGATCAAACAGCAACAGACCTTACACACTGTTGGGTAGTTAGGTACAGCAGTTTTTGTAAAGATGAAAGCTTGACCCAGGTACAGTACCACATATGCCTGCATATGGGTATGTGTTTGATGACAGTTGTTAACATTATACATGTACAGATGTTTATTAAAAGTCTTGCTAGTTGTACAGTAGTGTTGCAGCAGGAATATAGTGGTTACAAGCGCATCTGTTTGGTCCCGCACCAGTGATGTAGTCTGCCCCGTGGTCAATGTGCGAATGCTGGGAGAGCATGCACGGCGAGAATGCGTGTGGAGGACTGGCAGCTGACATCTGTACAGTGAAGAGGCTCACAATGCTTTGTCTGGTTGGCTGTGAGCAAAGATGTGCCTGCAGAGATGTACCGCTTGGATGCGCGGCAGAGACTGGCCGGAGGGTCTCTGTGAATTACAGCAGCTCGGTGCTGATTTTGTTGCAGGCCAGGTGCTGCTAGTGGCATGCTCGGCTGCACTGTAGAATGGCCGGTCTATGCTGGGCAGTGCGGCCAGCAGTCAAACATTGTTACTCCTTTCTTGATGTGTCGTGGACTGATTACTCCCTTCCGATATGTAGTCTAACGGTATGTACTCTTTCTGTAGTGAGCGTTGAATGCTGCTTGATGCTTGGAAGCTGGCCTTTTTATCTGTGCTCCCGCTGGTCTGCCTGCTCTTCCATTGGTTAGCCGGCAGAGTTGCAGGTGTGGTCCGGTGAATGGCTGTCGATGGCTGAGGACCTGAAAAGGGCTGTTTTGCTAGATCAGAGCGTGGAGAGAGCTGCTGTGAGGCAAAACGGTTGCTGGATGTGTGAGGTGACAGAGGAAGGAGATGTGCTGTGTGGTAAAGTGGTTGCTGACATATGGATGTTCCCATACATGATAAAATTTTAGACTTCATCCATGTGTTAGGACATAAATCACATGTAATGTGGTAACAGTGAATATGATGTATGAATAGGTCTGAGGTTGAATTGAAGAGACTGCATAACATCAGAGTTTTTGGAGGAAGAGGTTTGTAAGCTGGTATTACATGCTGGATAATCCATCAGTGTAGCTGTCTGTTGGTAATTATTTGTGTTCCATTTCAGATGAGTTGCTTGGGTTGGATCTGAACAAGACCCTGAGTAGTGATGAACCTTATACATGGGTCCTGCCAGGTTTGGATCTGAATCTCGACTTTGAAGCATTCCTAGCAACAGTCACTGTTCCACCACCCACTCAGCAAGCCCCACCGTCTGTAGAACTAACGCCAGAAGAGATTTCTTCATTTATCATTCCACCTCCACCAGCTAGTGGCAATGACAGTTTAAATGTAAGCTCCAGCATGTTTGATCCTTAAGCTGTTAGAACATTTTATAGCATTTGTGCTCCTTTTTGCCCTGATAATTTAGAAAATGAAGACTACTGTGCTGAGACAACTTTTAGAACCCTGTGCATATACACTACAGAGGGCTTTACCATGTCTTCCACAAACACTAATGCTGTAAATTATTTATTTCCTGCAGATATTTTCACGGTGATATGTGAGATATGATTGTATAATTCAGCAGCAGTCCTTTGTATGGAACAGTGTTTTTCTACCTCATAAGATTTGTGATTCTCACAGCAGTGCTGATGATGATTTCCAGTTTCCTGATGACTGATTCCATGTAGATTGATATATAAGTACCAGTGTCTCAGAGGAGCTTGCTGCCTCCATTTTCAGGGTAATCAAGTGCTTTGTCCCTACATGGCAACCCCATTCCAACCACATGATGATGTGATTCACATAATGCATGATACTGCTTACAAACTCTTCTTTAAGTAATGCTGAACTGGCTGTGTAATGCACAGTGTATGTTACTGGCTGCTAGTGTATATTGTCCTACATTTATTTTTGTTGTGATGATGAAAACTGTGGGTTTTAGATATTTAACACACAAGCTTGAATATTTTTTAGAACTTTATCCACCTTGTACTTGTTAAAAATGGGCAAAAAATGGCATAATACACGTGTACAAATAGTTCATTGACAGTTAAGAAGTATGTATAGTAATGAAGATGAGCATGACAGTGATATTTAAATGATATATTTATGTTTTTTTCTCCATCTCTTCTTTGGCTATCCTTTGGTTCTTACTCCTATAGGGTTGCAATGAATAATCGTAACTAGTTTTATATCTTCCATTCTGTTAAAAAGTTAAAAAAATAATTCTTTGTGCTTTTATATATTTAACAATATCTTCTCCTTTTATCAAATTCTGCAATCTGCCATCTCGACACAGGTTTTTCTTGGTTTCCCTGTGTCTATAAGCAAATGCTGAGATGGTTCCCAAGATTTCAAGTTGCCACTACATGCTTCTCGTGTAGCCCTCCCGACTTAAATCTAGTAGTAACAAATTTCATGTTTTGTTTACATGTAAAATAACCACTGCCACTGGGTAACAACCCAATTGCAGTAAATAAATATATTATTATTATTTCTTAGTCCCATCCTTCCTTGAATTTAATTGGTCCAAATGTCTTCCTTAATTGTGAAGCTTCCTTAATATTTGTCTTTCAAAAATGAATTGAAAGAAGCTAGAACTGAGAAATTGGAGCCAAATCATCAAAGACAGGAAAGCCTGGAATTATCTGGTGCAGAATACCAACACCCATGTAGGGTAGTAGTCAGAGGAAGAAGAGTTATGTTGTTTTAAGATACAGTAAGTTGACTTCAGTGGTGACTTTTTCCACTATAAAGGCAGTGCAGAGGAGGAAGTGGAAAGGAGTCTGCTCTGTAAACAGTAATAACAATTATGTTGGAGTACAGGAAAGGCATTTATATTGTACAAGGGTTGTTTCTGTATTTCCTCCTCATAAGTTGTGTTGGGTGCTTACACAGTTGAGGCATTTCGTGACATGATGTGATGTGCATATTTTGATCATGTTCTGTAGCAATACACATATTCATTGCCTTCTGGCTGTCCAGAATTTTATTGTCTCATACACCCTGAACTGAAATAATTACATTGTTATTACTTATAGTTACAGACCTTAAATATTGATTGATTGATTCTTGGTATATTTAATGTTGCTTCTTCAGCCATGAAAATTATGTAACAGTGAATGGCAGGATGCAAAGGATACTGAAGGAAGTGGCTGTGGCATATTTTAGGGTAATATGCAGCATTTCTCTTCCCCACTGGCAAAAGAGCCATGGTGTGGCACTGACCACCGAACCCCTCCTAGTACCAAGATTATGTATTGGTAGAACTATACCTCTGCCTCCCCACCATGATTTCATGGCATGTTATAGGGTGACCTGTTATAGTCACCCCCTGGGCCAAGATTGATGGAGACAGAATTCTTCTTGTAGTTATACTGTGTTCTTCACATTGTGTCAAAACCCATTCACCCAATGGTCCATGGCAAAACTTAATGCAGATGTTGGAAATACTTTGTTCTACACATATACAATCTGTTTTAGGGTGAGGTGGACAGTACATATGTCAGCATTGTGGAGAACCACGAAAAAAAGACCAGTAGCATACAAAGTTCATCCACAGTCATAGATTATCCAACTGTAAATAGGAAAGGTGGAACTTTTTCATGCTGTGGAAAATACCGGGATAGCGCTGAAAAAAGTCAGGCAGAGGAAATTCATCCTCCACCCAGGTGTGATTCAGAGAGCTTGAAACCACCAGAACGACCACCAAAGTCTGCAGAACATCTGCAAGCTGTGTCTGTAAATCAGCAGAGCAATTCTGTATCAGGAGCTAACCATGATTCACAGCCTCCGTTACTGCCACCACGAAGTGACTCTATTCACCTTCATTCTTGGCTTTCTCAGAAGAAACCTCCTCTCCCACCAGTCTCATCTCAGGTAGGTAATGCATAGTTAGTTTCACTGAGTGAAAGATTTGTCTGTGGTTAAATAATAGTTATTTCTTTTTGTCTGAAACAAATGGCACAAATGTAAATGAAACTGAACTTCAGGAAGTATAGTTTCTATTACTGAAAATTAACATGGAAACTGAAAGGGTTGAAACTGTGAATCATCCCTGAATGCTGCTGTCATATCTCCATTAAGGCTTAAATTCATAGCCTATTCTTGAAATTTGTGAGATCTCACAAATTTTTACACATTGCATTTTAATACTTTGTGTTTTAAATTCTTGTATTTGTGGATGATGAGAGCTTGGTTAGGTGTGACAGTTTTAATGGAATCCATCCCATCGTGCTGTGACATTAATACTGATATATATATATATATATATAAAACCTTCCAACACAACAAACTTGTAATAATGTCATCAATAAGTGCTACATATTTCGGTCCTCAAGGACCATCATCATGCATGCATCTTGTTCATGTCCATGCACTAATATAACCAAATAAATACGGATAAATTCAGATATATATTGTTAACACACCACTTTATGAACACTATATATTACTCTGACATGTTTCAGCCCTCAAAGGGCCATCCTCAGGGAGTGAAAATAACCCCTTGTTTTCATTACTTGATGATGCACAGTTGTCATGGTACTGTCTGAACTAGTTCTTGCTTCTGCACTGATACTTCAGTCATACAGCTACTGTGTAACACCCTACATACTGCTCACTAAGTTGGTATGTATTAACAACTTTTGTCATACCTTATATATAATTTTATAAATATTTTATGATTTTATGTTTTTTACATTCTAATGATTATTACTATATAACCTTTCTTGTAAATATATTTTGACTTCCAGAATTTTACAAATGGTGACTAATTTTGTTGACCTTGATGCCGAAGCATATCAATTGTACTCCATGAAGATGGCCCTTTGAGGGTTGAAACATGACAGAGTGGTATACAGTGTTAAAAAAAGTGGTGTTTTAATAATATATGTGTGCACATTCATCAGTATTGTTTTGATATATTGACCTACATGCATATTTCATTATGTTTTGAATGATATATTTTAGTGACTGATGATGGTCCTCAAGGACTACAACTTGCAGAATTTTTTGATGATATCAATGCATGTTGGTTGTGTTTGAAGGTAATGTATATGCCAGTGTTTGTGGCTTTACAGCTGTACAGCTACACATCTGACAAGTATGGCCTAACAAATCTGATATGTTGATGGTATTCGAATGTGATTGTTGCATTTCATAAAGATAAAGACTTTCACATTTGTACCTCATGTGGTGTATAAATGTTGACCGTAGTTATGTAGCCATATGATCTTAATAGTGCTGTCATTCTTAGATGTATAGATTGACATGGGCTTTCTGCTGTTGTTTCAGCAAGATCACAACTCCTCTTGAGGCATATTTATTTTTAGTACCCTTGTATAAAATTGTATATATTTAGTACCTCTCAGTTTTTTGTCTTTGTGATTACAAATGCCTACCTGCATTTAATTTCAACTTTTTATGCACCTAGTCTCTGACATTCCATGTAGGTATGTGTATGTAATCCTCCTTAAAAGAAATTTTCATTTTATTCTTGCCATTGTCATCATATTTCATTCATCCAGTTTTCCTTCTGCAGTCTGTCAATAAGTAATGTGTCCTCTGGCCATAATATAAGCACAAGATAAATTAGGCAGTGGAGTTGCACTGAAACTACTGTCCTTGTTTTCCTATTTTCCTAAGAGTGATTTAAAATTTACTTTCACAACATAACTCAAATTTGTGTACCCCAGTGGATAGTGTTATCTGTTTGCTGTGATGTGTTTCTTTCATTCTGCAAGCTAAGGAATAAGTTGCTACTAGTTTTTGTTGCAGTGCCACAGTAAATGTCACCAGAGCATGGTGCATACTCATGTACTGCATGGAGGATCCAGCCTCCATATAAGGAGGCAAGAGGACAGGTGTGAATGTCTTGTATTAGCAGCTAACAGGCAGTCAGTGAGGGTATTGCTTGTGGAGCTAACAGACTCTGTGTAAAGAGACTAGTATGGTACTGAATCAAAAAAGCATTTAACTGTATTGCAACAAAGCATAACCAGAAGAGTGACCTAACAAGAATTAAAAAAAAAGATTACCATGTTCTGGGATATGATACCCTGTTGCCTAGTAGCAAGGTACAATAATATCTCAGAAGAAAGTAATGTTCCCAGTCGTTCTGACTCTGTGTAGATATATAGAACTTTACATTTTTTTTTTCAGGATGTTCTTAGAAGGAGTACTCAGCACAACGCATGCCTGAAAGGACTAGCTTATGGAAACAGTCCAAATAAACCAGGGTCTGTTAGCATGTTGAGAAACGGTCGCATTTTTTCAAGTAGCTCAGTATCATCAGAGCATAGTAGAGAGGCACTGTGTTCTAGGGCAGACATGACCATGGATGGGCTTCTGGAGCGTCTTGACCAGGTTGTGGCACAATGCTCTAGAGCCCAGGCAGCTGGAGGGGGTGCACAAATGGATGAAACTCGTTTCCAGGCAGCAAAGGAAGTTCTGACCAATGAAGCACGGCAACTGGTCACTGCTTCAAAGTTGCTTGTGAAGAGTGTAACAGACTCAGCTACGAGGCAAGAGTTGCCTAGCAACCTGGCTAGTTGTCTGCAGCTCCTTCACAGCCTGACAGAGCTTGCTGCTGACATGACAGTTCACACAACAGCACCACTTCAGACACGCAACTTGGTGCTCAAAGTGCGGGATGTTGCCTGTGTGTTCAGGGAGACACTTGCCTCCATACTGGACTTGGATATGCAAGAAGGCATCCTGTTGCAGAGAGCAGAGGGCCTTGCTAGTGTTCTTGCCACTTTGTTGAGAAGCCTTCGAGTGTTCTCCCCCTGATCTGACTGGCAGTAATAATATTTTGGACTTCAGGTTTCAATAAGCACTAATATGTTACATTAACCACTTTAATGTAAGTAAAGGGAGCTCAATATTGCACAAAGTAGAGAATTGATCATACAATAATTATCATCACAAGTACAAAGCATACCATGAAGGTAACTGCATAAATAATTTGTTTTGTCATAATTACATTTTGTATTTTTTAAATAGGTTATTTATTTGCACTGCCATCCTTTTATAGAAATCACATAATATTTTAGCCATTTAAATTATGACCTCGTTTATACAAAGTATATGCAGAAGAATATTGACACAAAGTTTGTTATATTCATTTTGACATGTGACTATGTAATTGTTGATTGTATAATTTTTATGTTTATTTTTTCTGGATGGAATTTGTTTTCCTAGTCATTAGTTATTGTTTGTTGTGTATGATTTACATAGTCTTGATGTACTGTATGACAGCATGACAGATGCAGGTGACTTGAAACTCAACACTATTCGCACTGTTTTTCTGTCTGCTTGCTACCATGGTTTGTGAATATTCATATTTTGTTCAGCAACATGCACATCTCCCACATTTTCTGTCCCTTATAATGTAGTGTTTATTTTCTATCTGTACAACAGTTTTTTACTTAACACACTGCTGACCGGATGGTTGTTTAATTAAATACCCCCAGTTCCCGGACATTTTAAACACTTTGCATGTTCAACCCCATAACATATTCTTACTTATGTTTTGACACTGTAAATTAAGCTCCTGAGCCCCAGACTGCAGAAACTGCATATAGATAGTCTAGTAGTTCGTCACTGAATGGTATTTCTCAAAACAAGAACCTTTGTGAAGCGCAACAACGCAGAATTTACAAATGTATCTAGTTTCACTTCACTTCTTATGTGCAGCACACACTTTACACTGTCTTGCAGGGTACTTCTTTCTTCCCTCCCCACAACCAACAATTTTTTCAAGTTTGTGTATTCTGAAATCACCGGAGAGCCTGCCTGATGGGTCCTGTTTAGGGCCCCTTGGAGTTATTTGCTTCTCTGGCAATTGAAGGTCATCAGAATTGGACTCACTTCGATTCTGGACTTCTGATATCCAGGACCTTTCTACCTCGTGCAGGAAGTTCTTGTACTTCACTTTTTTTGTTTGTATTTAGTGTCCTGTACACAAAAAATGTGTTGAAGAGAACACATTTTAGCAGATACAGTACCATTTTTTTTGACCATTTTACAGTTTTCCTCAGAAGTGAGTAATAACTGAGGTACTGGTCTGCCCTGTCTATGCCCTTCATGAATTTACTGTACTGGACAACAGTATAAGGCTTCTTTATTTCCACGTTTGTTTTCCTGTCTTTCCGCCCTGTGTTTACAATTTCCTAAATTTCAGTTGACCCCGCCATGGGATCATGGCTTCATCAAGTGACAGTTCTTGTTTTGGGCTGTATACTGACCCAAATTTCTGTACAAAATGTTTGTACACGGGCCAAATTTTGAATAGCCGCCCTGAATGCTGTATTTGCTGGCTGTTGTCACTAAAATGCCAGGCCTGCCAAATGGATTTAAAATGGTTCCTACTTATAGTGTGAGGAAAAATGGGTGTGGAAGTTGTGGGGTTTCCTTTCTGACTTGTCCCATCAAAATTATTAGTCCCAAAAACTTTCTCATTTCTTCAGGTGTGATATTGGACCACTTCAGTGTTTTAGGTGACTTTCCATTTTTCAGCATTTTGACTATGGTAAAGGTTAGACTGTTCAGTAAATAACAGTATAAGATCATCAACAATGATTGAACTCACGATTTCAACAACAGAGTCAGTGTTATTAATTACTATATTCAGACCTGTGGTTCCAAGGAAAGGCTCGTTGCTTGGTTTTTTATCCGTTTTACACCACACATCACTTGTTATATCATCAGAGTTCTCCTGTTCACTACATTCTTCCTCTATTGTAGTTGTTTCACTGTCACTAGTAACAACTATGACAGAAGATTGCAACAGTTTACGTGAACTAGTGGGGATGTCACTGTCATTGTCCGAACTTTCATTGTCACTATAATCAGAGACATCGGAATGTGTATGAGCACATAACTCACACAAAATACCGTCCTCTTGCAGAACATTCCTATGCAAAACCATGATTGCAACTGAAGGAAAACAGAGAGTATCTGAATGAGTGGTCTCTTTGTTGCAGTCTAATGGTTCTAAAAATAGGGGGTAATGAGCAGTCTGTTTGTAACTTGAAACCCAAGCATCCTACATTAAGCTGTCGATAACCTTGAAGCGATAAGTGAGCCAGAACCGCTGAAAAACGCATGTTCAGGACGTCTTGTAAGAAAACGCAGCTATGCGTGACCCGTGAACAACGCACGGGATAGCAATCACACATTTCTGCGTTGTCTGACAGCAAGGTGTTAAAATTATTTATTGTATGCAGTGATAATACTACTGTGTTATGTGCAATGAACCCAATGGCAGATTAATGTTGAAACATGGTGCTGTTTTCCCAGTATTATTAAGAGTTGATGTGCACATGGAAAGTAAACACTATATTGTTAACAATATAGGGTCCTTAGTTTGCCTGGAAAATAGTCTGTCACTTCCTGGTGGTTAGCTCATTACATAAAACTTGGCTGCCTCAGCCCACTCTGTTATAATGGCTCTTCAGCTGTGGTGGGGATCTCATTGGAACACTTTCTGTGTGATACATATGCTAAATTCAGTTTCTATATGAAATGTCAGTATAAATTCATATTAAAGTTTTGTAACGAATTTGTTACAGACAGGAAACACTTGTACTGTTCAATGATGAAGCCTGGTTTCTTCTCAGTGGATGTTCTGATTAAATAACAGGTATTTGTCTGCAAAAAATCTTATAATAGAGTGCCATTACATGATGTTAAAGTTGGTTTTTGTTGTGCTGAGTTCAACCAGGACTTCCGTGCCAGTATTTTTGTGAGATCATAATATCACACTGATGTGTTAAAATTCTAACCTGTCTGACGATGAGAGAACTTAAACTTTTTTGCAGCAAGACAGTGTAAACAATGATATTTGTTGTTTAGAGAATGTTTTTGGTGACAGAATAATAAGCAGTGAATTGTGGCCTCCTCATTCACCAGACAGGAACTGGTGCAATTGATACTTACTTGTGGCACATGTTAAAAGATGGCAGTTATAGCAGTAATCCTCACAATAAAAATGAAAAAGCAATAGGGATGTAGTTTCTTCAATTTTATGACGAGAATTTTGGTGTACAGTGAACAGTGTGTTTGTTAGGTGTGACTTGTCTCTGCAAGTTGAAGAAATCCATGTCCAGTGCCCCTTTAAATATGGTAAATAAACACCTACTATCAACAGTAGTGCACAGAACTAAAACTTTCCAGTACCTTTAAATGTGGTCAGTAAAAACCTAAAATTGACTGCAATACTCTGAATGAAGGCATCACGATGTGCTTGAAAATCAATAAGTATTACACAAATGTACATCAGCACAATCTATTTATTCTATAGTATGGCTACATGTTTCGACTAGATGTTAGTCATCTTCAGGCCCCTACACTTATTTTACCAGATGCTCTGTCCACTTTGGGATCCCATCGTGTTTACATGTGGATTACTTATTTGCTAGAGCGTTTAGAAAAGTTAATAACTATAGAGTTATTGTTATTTGTAGGTTGTGCTTAAGCATGAAACCACTACAGCATAAAACTCCTTCCTATATAGCGCGCTGATGTTAGGAAGGAGTTTTATGCTGTAGTGGTTTCATGCTTAAACACAGCCTACAAATAACAATAACTCTGTAGTTATTAACTTTTCTAAAAGCTCTAGCAAATAAGTAATCCACACATAAACACGATGAGATCCCAAAGTGGACAATGCATCTGGTAAAATAAGTGTAGGGGCCTGAAGATGACTAACATCTAGTCGAAACATGTAGCCATACTATAGAATAAATAGATTGTGCTGATGTACGTTTGTGTAATACTTATTGACTGCAATACATTGAACTTGAATGTGTGGATGCAGGCTGACAGCAAAGTGTAATAATTAACAGCGATGACTCTGCTGCCTGCCATTACAAAATGGTCTGTGAAGTGATGAACAAATTTGTAGATAAGGTAAAGATCCTGTATATGGCATACACCAAGTAATGGTTCAGTACAAAGTTTGTGTCTGTTAATCTTTTGTAACAGTATTTAAATTGACTATCCTAATCCTCTTTATACATAGTATTTCAGTATGTTAATCATGGCAGGTGACATTTAATTTCACTGTGTTCTACTGTGTGATGTACAACATGGGATTACTCATAACCCACAAATTCCATTGAATTTAATATACCATTCTTTTGGGAAGATCTTAACTTTATTTTCTAAATGGTATACTGCATTGTTTGGCAGACATATTTTAATGGCCATGGAGTCAAGACTGTCTGTGAAGGGTCAAGAGGTGACCTAGGAGATGCTGTTTGATGTATTTTGCCCAAAAGCCAGATATATGGGTGGAAGAGGATAGATATCAAGACAATAGTATGTTAAAGCATAACGGGTGATTTCTTGTAATCCCAGTGTCACGTACGTTTTCTCTTTGAGAAGGGTGAAGACATTAGTGTGATATAAAGCACATAAAGATTGACAATTTGAGACAGTGTGTAACATACATGGTAGATTCAGTTTTAACTTACTTTTGTTAGGGTTTTAATGTTACTGTCCAGCCTAACATCTGCTTCAGAATCATTTACTTTGTGTAATTTGTCCAGTCTCATGATGCAAGTCCATAAAGTAGAAGGTTCTGAATGTGATATGCCTTTCAGAACTGTACTAACATGTATATGTTTTCCCAAAGACACTAATATGCCATAACACTCATGAAAGTACCATTGCTTTTTAAGCAATTATCATGTTTCTTGTATTCATTTAAACCCCTTCACACTCCAAATGAGGCATCTCATTTTAAAACATCAGCTAACTTCGGTATGTTTGATGTATGTTGGTGCGAAAACTAACTAATGTCCTTTCAGCTGAAAAGTAAATTATCAAATAAATGTCATTGTAAAAAAACTGCAAATGTTGGTATGGACACAGCTTAAACACTAAGATTTTGGACTTCTGAGATATGATGCTGTTTAAGTTGCAGATAGGTGCTAACATTTTGGATAAATGTCCTGCATCCAACTTAAAGGCAGAAAAAGTGATTCAAGTATGCAGAACTACATAACGATGGAAATGAGGGATTCTGCCTAGAAGGTGAAGGCAGCAGGTTCCTCAGATGATGGATACCTACCTGATTACACAGTGTCACAATCTAGAAAACCATAATTTTAATACTGCCATGAGAACCTTAGATGTCACTAAAGACTGTTTCATTTTGCTTTTGCAGAATGCACACATCTGATAGGAAATCTCAGTCTGCCACTGCTCTGTACCAAGGGGCAGTGCCTGTAGTATGAACATTTGTTTTCATTCCCAACTTAGCATATAAGTACCCAAAATTGCAATATATTTCCTGTGTTGTGTTGATTGGAACTTGGACTGCAACTACCACTGTTAAAAATAATTCAGGCTTTATGCCCAAGATAACATTGTGCCTCATTAAACTCAATTCCTGACTATTCTTATCATCTGATGTTCCTTCTGCATTAGCTTGTGATCAGAGGTAAATGGCCACCGAAGTTCAACTACTAACTGTGGTTAAAAATTTTACTGCTTCCTTTTCCATGTACCTTTTCAGGAGTTTCTTAATTTTTGATCACTTGGAGTGTTCTGTTGAAAAGCATCTTCAGAATGTTTAATAATTTTTTTTAGATATGCGTAATATTAAGGGTTAAGATGATTGGTTCATTTCACAATAGTGAGAACCCACATGACAATAAAACAGCAGACTTTGTCTGACTTGCAGTCTGTGATGCAACTAGTAACTTACTAAGATTACTTTCAAGTTTTGAAGACTGACATTCATATAAATTACATTTATAACTTGAGTTTGCATCTCACAGAGAATGAACTGTGTCAGATCATTCAGTTAATCCTGTTCATGGAATAAGCTGTTGTTTGTTCTGAATACTATACAAAACCCATGAGTATGCAACATGCTGAGTTTCTTAATATTACAACAAGCGGTGCATGTAGTTACGAGTTGGCTTGAAATGGCTAATCCTCATTCTGCCTTTATCATGGTTTATGGAATACATCACAGGCTGTTTTATAAAAATTTACCAGTAGTATTGTATGAATACCGTACATGAATTACATGCCATAGATGGCCAGTTTTAATTATTTTAGCTAAAAAATCCTTTCATTGGCAGAGGGGGATTTGAAATATGTCATATATTCAGTGGTAATTGAAATTTAGCTTTCTTGAAACTGTGAAATTAACATGTAATTTATACAGGTTTCCACAAGTCCAGAATCTTCTCTCTTCTTGTCTAAAAATGTAAAGATTAAAGTAAGAAAAGCTAATATTGCTTCCTGTTGTGTCTATGTGTGGAACTTGGACACTCATCCTAAGGTACCAGGATAGATGTAGGATGTTTGAGAACAGAATGCTGAGGAGAATATTTGGACCTAAGAGAAAGTGACCGGATGAAAAAAAATTGCAGGATGAGAAGCCTCATAGTTCATACTCTTCACATTAAATAAGGTGATGAAATCAAGTATGATGAGATGGGATGGGTGTATAGCATATTTTTGAGAGACTACAAAATCATATGAAGTTTTAGGGGCAAACCCTACAGGGGCTAAACCACTCAGGTGACACAGGCATAGATGGAAGCATAATACGGTGTGTTGTGAGAATGTGAATTGGACTCAGTCTGGCTGAAGACAGGGTTCACAATGCTGTGATCATGGTAATTAGTCTATGGGTTCTGTTAGGAAGTGGAGACTTCTTGACTACTGAAGTGACTTTGGCTCCTCAAGACTGTGTTCAGTGGAGTTAGTTGTTGGTTCCACAAGTAAAATAAATAGAGATGAGAGTTGTCACCTTCTTCAGCACCTGCAATTTAAAATTCTGAATTATCTTCCAATGAGAGTAAATGTGTCTGTACTACTGGATCACATTTTATCCACTTGCAGCATGTTTGAATGTTGTGGACTTTTAAGCATGTGATAGTCCAAAGAAATGTTATAAAGAATATTCTGAACCTGCATGCTTACTAGGTTTTATGGAAGGAGAGCTGTATCTGTGATGAAAGTTGGTTTGTTGGCTTGAAGAATGTACTGAGTGATTGTTGAGATTAACAGTAGATATTTACAACATTGGCATTTATATTTACAGTAATTATAACATGATAAATTTAAAATTTGATAGCCCTGAGAGCTGTGTAATAAGTTATGGTTCTTGTAAATAATTACAGTAACCAACAAATGCACATAATAAGACCAGAATTAATACATAACATATAAAATTCCTATATGTTTCAGTCTTTTTATGTGCATTTGGCGGTTACTGTAATTCCTTGTAAGAATAATGCACATAGTATATAATTCCATATGGTTCTTATAGTTTACATTCATGTTGCAGCAGAATTAACATACCTTTCAACTTTAGCTCTGTATAGGGATTGCGAAGTTGTTCCACTACTTCAGTGTTGCACTGATACTGTATTCCTTCTTCACTTTTTCTGTTTGCTGTTCCTCACATAAAATATCAGCTCATCCTTCTGTTTCTTGCATCCTGATGCACAACATGTTGGCGCATGATTAGCTGGCACTTTCACGGCAGTCACTTGCTTGTGACACTTCTGTGGGTCAGTTCAGCGACAGTAATAAACGGGAGCTTTGAATGATTGATGTCAAAATGTTCATCGGTTTTGATATACTGGATGCCACTTGATTAAATCAGCATTACACAGAAAATGTTATTGACAGAAGATTCTTAAATATATGGTGATCCCACTAGCTGCAACACAAGTCCTTGTTGGCTGTTCACAACTGCTTATTCACAGTTATTCTCCATATTTGAGAACAGTGTCCATGTTCTAGCTTAAAAAGTTTCTTGGACATTAGTTTTTGAAGATCAGAGACTGATGCATATGACTCAGGATTGTGTCCGATAGTGGTGTTCAACCTTTTAGTTGTACTCCCAGTATCAGATTACATCTCTCAAATTGCAGTTCATGGCTGCGACAATGGTATCAGTAACGTATGTCATTTGAAATGATAATTCTAACAGTGGGGTCAGTACAATTGGTTTTACCCTTTCTTTGCAGTTTACATGAAGGTCAAGAAACTTTTTATTGTGAATTAAACTTATAAAGTGGAGAATTTTTCATAAGCACATAAAGAATATTTGTGTGGCATCATATCACATTTATAACTGGTTCTGAACTACTTCGTAATCCCTGAACTCATTTTTTTCAGCTATTAATAACAGTTCTCACATAACAACTTACCTGAACTTCAAGAAATTGAAATAAAAAATACAAGTATTATCATTTATTTTTATAATCTTGACATTATAACTTTCTGATTGATCTAGTTTTTCTCTGGCATATATAATTATGCTAACAAAATATTTTTCCATTAATATGAAAAAGTGTTGGTTAAGCCACACAGTTCAATAATTTCTGCCAGCCTCTTTGGTCAACGTGCAAAGCTTCATATTTAGGCATTTCAGAAATAATGCAAAGCTGTACATTCGTAAGTACTGTATGGGTTGCACATATGTATTTGAAACATGGATAATCATTTATAATAAGATCACAACAGATTCTATCTAATTTTTTAATTTAATAATGATGGAATACACGGTCATATTTTATCTGGCACCTATTTAGTTGCCACTTCATGTCAGCTTTATCGTACTAACACTGCCCACTCAGCCAGCCACCCACATGTCTGGAGGGAAGTGTCAAACAATAGTTGTCAGATATAAAATAAGTACCTTGTACAGTGGGATGTCCATTTTGATTAACTGATATTTATCCATGACACAAGTTGAACCAGTTCCCTAGATTTATAATAGTCTGGTAGCTATTACAGATCTATTAACTCTTTCAGAGGATTGTCATCATAAGACTTTCTGTTATTTTAAGTAATTTACAAAACTTGTGAAAGATTTGACAAACTGAGGAAATGAGCTGACCTTCTATAATTACATTAAATATTACATATGCTTCAAACAATTATGAAACAAAATTGTTTTCAGTACAATGACAAATTTTTCCAACCAGAAAAAGGGATAGCAATGGGATCAAGTACTTGATATGGTTGTGGTCTGGGGAGGTGCCAACGACATTGCTAGAAATGAAGCAAATAATGCCCTCACACATATCATTAACTCTGTCAAATCCAGGAAACATACGAATGTGCTTTTAGTGAGTGTACCTACAAGATTTGACTTGTTAACTACATCATGTGTTAATAGGAAACTGCACAAGTGGATGAAACAATATGAGCATGTGGAGATAATTGACTGTGAATTACAAAGAAAATACTTCACTAGACATGGTATGCACATGAACTTAGCTGGTAAGGAACTAATAGCCCAAAGGATAATGAAGCACCTTACAAAAAGGGAAACCTCCACCATTACCCTGCAATGGAAGCAAAAAATGGACAAGAGGACTGCATCGACATGGGAATATGATCCTGGGAACAGCACGAATGTGACAACAATTTATATTCAGGAGAACCAGACATCATATCTTAACAATAATAACTCCAAGAACACAACTGACACAAACTCTGTAATAGGTTGTAGTGTGGGCAAAGCTTACTTTACCCAAATGCAATAAGAAATGTTTAAAAGAAAAAAATGAGGATCTTTTATGATATTAGAAACAAGTGGGGGGGGGGGGACTAATAACCTAACTATTTATCATCAGAACATAAGGAGTTTAAATAAGAAAAAAGATGAATTAAACATTATGTTACAGGAAAATCAGGGTAGACCTCATCTCATGCTTGAGGTAGCATCATAAGGGCAAAGATGAGATGAAGGATTTTACATTTCTGGGATACAAACTAGCGAACTGTTTTTGTCGTGAAACATATTCTAAAGGAGGAGTTTGTATTTTAGCCAGAAATGATATAATTTATCAAGCCATTAATCTAAATAAGCTATGCAAAGAAAAGGTCTTTGAAACAAGTGCAGTTACAATACACGCATGTTCTACAAAAGTGATTCTCTGTTGTGTGTATAGATCTCCCTCTGAAAATCCAAATTATTTCTTACAACATTTAGGAAAAACACTGGAACTTATATACCAACCGTCTCCCTGGTAATATGTGGAGACTTAAACATAAACTATCTCACAGAAAGTTCAGTGAAGCAAAATCTAGAATCCATAATGAAAACCTAACTCAAGTAGTTACATTTCCAACAAGAATATGTAATAATAAAGGAACATTAATTGACAGCATATTTTTAGATAATGCAAAATTCCAGAATCTATCAGTTCATTCTTTTGATAGCAGCCTATCGGATCATGTTGCACAAATCCTCACCCTGAAAAATATAACAGTCCCACTTCAAAAATATACACATACAAGTAAAACTAGAATAATGGATGACAAATCAATAGCCAACTTCCAGTCACATCTGAGGAAGGAAGCATGGAACTCAGTCTATAATTCTGAATATGTTAATGAAATGTTTAACAATTTTCAATGTATCCTTATCAAACACTTTGAAATCATACATAACCAAACACTGGCTGGATTACCAAAGGGATAAAAATTTCATGCCAGGGGAAAAGTGATCTTTACTTCATGTACAGACACTTAAATAACCCTCAACTAAAGGAATACTACAAGAGATATTGTGCCATTTTGAGAAAAGTAATAAACTTGGCCAAAAAATTGTATTATGACAAAGATAGAACTCTCCACCAATAGAGTGAAGACTACATGGAAAATAATAAAAGACATCACTGGAAAAACACAGTCACCTGTTACTAATATGAAAATAAAATCTGATGCTGGCATATTAACTAGCATTAATGATGTAGCAAATGCCTTTAACATCTACTTTGCTAATATTGCTGAAGACGTAACTAACAATTCCAGTGACGTGGATAAGGCAAGGCAATCATTAAAGAGATCTTACCCTCAAAACTCATCTGAGATGAAGCTAATACCAGTAACTGAAATTGAAGTAATTGATATAATAAGATCCCTTAAACATACAAATTTTTAGGGATATGATGGAATTTCAAATAATATTCTAAAACATTGTGTAAATGAGATAAGTAAACCCATGACTTTCATATTCAATTACTCTTTAAAGACAGGGGTATTCGCAGATAAATATGCAATTATAGTGCCCATACACAAGAAAGGAGATAAACACAATGTCAAATTATAGGCCTATCTCCTTACTATTATCTTGCTCAAAGATACTGGAAACAATAATGTGCATACAAACAAAATCTTGGCTCCAGAGCAATTCGGCTCCAGGAAAGAAAGTAATATAGAAAAAGCCGTCTTTTCTTTGACTGACAGTGTACTATCCCCACTAAACCTCCAACAACAAATAGGGGGGATTTTTTTGTGGTATATCCAAGGCTTTTGATTGTGTAAATCACGAGATTCTTATGGAAAAATTATGCCACTATGGAATTCGTGGAGCGAGCTTGAATTGGTTCAAAACTTACATTACTAACAGGAAACAAAAGGTCAAAATTACCACACAAAATCTTAAGCACTAATCATTTTGTAGTAAAGAATGGTGTACCTCAGGGATCGATCCTGGGACCACTTTTATTTGTTACATATGTGAATGATCTCCCTCGTAGCATCAACAGATTTGCTAGTCCTGTAATATATGCGGACAACACAAGTGTGTTAGTCTCCACCAATAACTTGGAAGATTTGCAAACAAAAATTGACTCTACACTACATTATATCTCTGATTGGTTCTCATTCAATGGATTAACCTTAAATATGGAAAAGACAAATATGGTAAAATTTTGCACTAATCACTCCCTAAATAATCAACAACAATGTCCCACTGATAATTACTTAATCAATTAGGTTACAAATATCAGATTCTTGGGGTTAGAATTAGATAATAATACGAATTGGAAAAATCATGTTGCAAAAATTCTACCAAAACTGAGTAGGGCCTGTTATGTTGTCAGAGCCATGTACTCCTTTAGCAGCTTGAACATGCTTAAGATGATTTATTTCGCTTACTTTCATTTGGTAATAAATTATGGAATCATCTTCTGGGGAAATTCCTCAGACAACAATAAAATATTTTTGACTCAAAAGAAAACAGTAAGAATTATGACTGGTTCTAGGCCCAAAACCTCCTGCAAACCACTATTTCAATCATTGGGAATATTGACTATAATTTCTCAATATATTCCATCTTTAATGAAATGCTTATTACAAAACCAGGAAAAGTTTACATCCAATATTCATAACATTAACACGAGAAATAAATTAAAATTGCACAAACCTATAAGTAATCTTACATTATATCAAAAGGGAGTGTATTATATGAGCAGTAGGATCTTTAATAAGCTACCTGATTGCATTGCAAGATTAGTAGAAAATAAAAGGTCTTTTCTATCAACTTTAAGACAGTATTTAGTAAGTAAATCTTTTTACTCTTTAGAAGAATTTTTTGATGATTAATATTGTTATAGGAGATCAGTCTGGCCTGATCACGATAAGGATATTATGAATATAATATTTTACACTGTTATCTGTTGTGTCTTGTATTGTCCTTGGTAATGATCGATTATTGTTAATATACTTTTTATCTGACAATGTTTCATATCTGAATGCCCCTTGAGGGATGTCATGGTTTGATGAAATGTATGTATGTATGTAATAGCGGTAGTAGATGCTTTTGATTTACGTGTAGGAAATGATACTGTTCCTATTAGGTTATACGTTTGTAATAGTGCATCTAATTGTTGCCTTTTCTTACAGTTTTCTAAATAGTTAATATTTATGTCACCAAATATCACAAATTCAATTTTATTACTATACCATGTGTTCAAAATAAAATACTGTCTAGGTTCTTCAAAAATTGGTAAAGTTACCTGAAGGTGACCTGTAAATAGCTAATATGATTAACTGTATGGGAGTTATTTTTAGCCTTACAGCACAAACCTCAATATCCTTCTCCTTTCAGTATTTATCAAGTGAGCTAGAGAAGAAATCAAGATCTTCATGAGCAAAAATATACACCCCTCCATTCTTGAATTCGTGTCTACAAAATTTAGATCCTAATTTAAATTGGTCTATGGGTAGATTATCTATTTCATAATCTTTCAAGTGATGTTCATTTAAGCACATTATGTTTGGATAGTCAGGAAAAAGGGAGTTTGATAACTCATCCACTTTTGATTTTAATCCTCTAATATTTTGAAAAGGTTTTTACTATCAGTTAGCTTTTTTGTGTTTGTATCATTTTCCAGGCTATATACCTTGTTCACCATAAAAAATCACTGCCTCTTATACTTGGGGTTTTCTTGTTTGTAGTAGAAGTTCTACAAGTCTCTACTGTCTTATCTACACTTCCAGACTGGGTATTGTCTGTAATATCCTCTGTTTGCTCAAGAATCAGAGTTTTATCTTTATTGACACCTTCTTCTTCACCATCACATTCTAGAACCTGCGATACAATCACCTTACTGTTGATTTGCCTAAACTTTTCATCATTCTTGTCGCCATTATTATCTCTTGTTGATTCATCTTCATCCAGGTTGAACCTTTCTTCACTATTCCTATCATTACTAATGTCCTTGTTTCCTTGATTAGAGTTCCTACCATCAACTTCACTCTCATCTCTTTGGGCCCCATACCTTTCACTCATTACTGTGCTTTGCTTTAGCTACAAGATGATGTATATATGAGTAAGGATCACAGTGCGTCTGTTATATCAAGTTTCCCTTGTGAGAACAATACCTCATCAGTAAGTGATAACGAAAGCAGTTGGGAAAAAGTGCTACATAAAACAAGTAATCGAGTGAAAACATATAAATCGCCAAATAACCGGTGGCCCATACCAGTGACAGTAACTTCTAATCGTTTTGATACACTTCATAACCTCGAATTTGAACGACAGTCACCTGAAAATAAATTAAGAATACCATCCACAATACACAATAATAAAGGTAAACCATATCTATGGAAAAGAATACCCAAAGGCTCACAAGTAAAATCGCAGAAGAAAATTGTAATAATTGGGGATAGTCGTGTATGAGGCCTAACTAGTGAACTCAAAAATATTTTTAGTCATGAGTACTCAATTTCCAGTACCTTCATGCCTGGTGCAGACCTCCAAAATATCACCAAATTAGCAAAAAGTGAAGTATCAACCCTCACAAATAGTGATATAATAATTGTATGTGGAGGTTCAAATGATGTAAACAGAGACATGTCTCAAGTTGGACTTAATTCCTTGAAAAACTTTGTAAACTTAAGAAATAATACAAAAGTTTTAATACTAACACTTCCACTGAGGCATGACCTGCTACATGACTCGTGTGTGAACAAAGAAATACACTCTTTTAATAGGAAATTACACAAAATAATGAAGAATAAAGAAATGGTAAAAATTTTAGACTGTGATATTGTAAGAGAAGGCTTTACTCGCCATGGTCAACATTTAAATGCAACAGGGAAATCTAAAATGGCACAACTCATTGCACAATACCTCATCAAATCTACTAATATGAATAATATGGACCCAATACATTTGAAATGGAAAACAACAACTTGAGACATCATCCCCATTGGAAGTGAAGCTATAGATTTAAATAACGATACAAGTAATTTAGACAATGATGTAAATGAAGAAACTCAGCCTACTACCAATAACCAAAACAACAGGACATTGAACAGAAGGAAGAAGTTTCCGCCCACGAGAAGTCATGATTTTTTATGGGAATAAGTCCAGCCAATAATCTTCCAAGTAAGCCATCTAAAATTAAAAATAGTACTGAGAATTTAAGGATATTCCACCAAAATATAAGAGGTTTACATAGAAAAGTTGATGAATTATCTACTCAGTGGTTAAAATTTCCTCCTAATATACTTTGCTTTACTGAACATCATTTAAAAGACTATGAAATAATTAACAAGTATCAACTGTTATAATCTGGGAGCCTTTTATTGTAGGAAAGGCCAAAAACACGGTGGAGTATGTATATTTGTGCACGATACCCTAACTTACACTAATATTGACATAAGTTGATATTGCAATGAGCTAGATTTAGAAGCTTGTGCTATAAAAATGAGAATTTCAAATACAGTTTTTTGTATTCTATGTATTTATAGACCTCCTGCAAGTAACTTTTTAATATTCCTGTATATGTTAGAATCCATATTAAAGCAGATATATTCAAACACTACCAACGTAATTATTTGTGGTGATGTAAATATTAATTATCTTGGAACTTCTAACTACAAAACTCAACTAGATTATTTACTGGCATCTTACAATCTGAGCACTATTGTTGATTTTCCCACTAGAGTAACCACAAACACCTCCACATCTATTGATAATATTTTTATTGA
>Ga0131853_10002224_pt1 | contig 34758 bp, 32 predicted proteins | sample TergutLab28metaG_FD_92764 | JGI IMG/M metagenome (GOLD analysis project Ga0131853, IMG submission 92764) | Labiotermes labralis P1 segment gut microbial communities from Petit-Saut dam, French Guiana - Lab288 P1 (version 2) (version 2) | ecosystem: Host-associated > Arthropoda: Insects >... | reverse complement strand
CTTTAATGTCGGTTCTGAAAATGCAGGTAAATTCGCAAACCTCTTCCGCTTTAATGAAACTATCGGTGAGTTTGAATATCTTGGAAGTTTTGAGATAAACGAAAAAGGCCAGGCAATGTTTGGCATCACCGGCGGAGCGGATTATCTGTTAACCGTTACTAATGAACGGCCGAATCTTCCTATTGTACCGGCTCTTGATGTAAGTTCTTATATCGTCAGGCCCGGGGACAATCTGGCGCAGATTGCCCGCCGCCATGGTATGACGTTGCCGCAGATAATCGCATTAAACCCGCAGATAAGGAATCCCGGCCAGATTAGGGTTGGGGAACGCATTAGAGTCAGATAATTAAAAGAATAATGGATTAAAAAGAATAAAACCGGGAACAGGGTGCAAAGTGATATGCACCCTGTTTTTGCTGTATAGGAAATTGCTTCGCAATTCCCCATCCAGCAAAACCCTCCGGGAGGATGCGCACTCGCGCGTATGGTATTATGTCGCTGAAGCGACCGCGCTCGGCGCGAGAGTTTGCGTAGCAAACTCTATTTTAGAATAACGCTTGAATATGCACTTCTTTTTTGGTAGAATAGGGCGAATACATTACTATAGTCCGAATCATGGAGGCATTATGAACAACAGATTATATAAGCTGATGAATTGGCCGCAAATAGAAGCTATCGTTTATTCCGAGGAGAACCGCCCCCACGATATTCTGGGCTCCCATGTGGTAGGAAACAGCACCCTGTTACAGACATTTCAGCCCCGGGCAGCAAAAGTGGTTGCGGTAGTCAAAGATTTAAAAGACCCTTACAAGTTAGCTACTTATAATATGTCCGTAGCTGATGAAGAAGGTTTTTTCGCATGTCTTATTCCGGGCAAAAACGTTACTTATTATACTTTGAAGATTACCGATGAAAATGATGTGGAAACGGAAATTCATGATGCCTACGCTTATCGGCCGGATTTTTTATCCGCGCAAGATATCAGCAAATTCAGGGCCGGTATCCATTATTCAATATATGAAAAAATGGGTGCCCATCCCCGCAAGATTAATGGCGTTGCCGGTACGAATTTTGCCGTTTGGGCCCCTAATGCAATGAGGGTCAGTGTTGTTGGTGATTTTAATAACTGGGATGGCCGTACCCATCAAATGCAAAAGCGGGGTAAAGGCGGGATTTTTGAGATTTTTATTCCCGGTGTTGGTATAAATGAATTATACAAATTTGAAATAAAGGCTTCCGGCGGTTTTATCTCACTGAAAGCCGACCCTTATGCCTATGGGTCACAGCTTAGGCCGGAGTCGGCATCAATCGTCCGCGATTTGAAAAAGTTTACCTGGGATGACAAAGAATGGTTGTCAATCCGGGCTTCCCGGCAAAATGAAGAAGCGCCAATCAGTATTTATGAGCTTCACTTAGGTTCATTTAAACGTAATAATTCCGATGAAAATAACGGGTGTTATTTAACCTACCGTGAACTTGCACCCTTAGTTGTCGCCTATGTTAAAAAAATGCGTTATACCCATATTCAGTTGATGCCGGTGATGGAACATCATGATGATGCTTCCCTTGGGTATCAGGTGACTGGTTTTTATGCCCCGACCGCCCGTTATGGTGAGGCCGGGGATTTAATGTATTTTATCAACGAAATGCACTTAAACAATATCGGTGTCCTCCTTGATTGGGTAGCTGCTTATTTTCCCCGCGATATCTTTGGCCTTGCGAATTTCGACTCGACTTGTTTGTATGAACATCTTGACCCGCGGCAGGGCTGGCATCCCAATGGTTCTTTACTATTCAATTATGGCCGTCCGGAGGTGGCGAATTTCCTCATCGCCAATGCGCTTTACTGGATTGAAAAATTTCATATTGACGGGCTGAAAATCGGCGAAATGACATCGATGCTTTATCTTGATTATGGTAAAAGTGATGGTGAATGGATTGCCAATATGTATGGGGCAAATGAAAATCTTGAAGCAGTCGAATTACTTAAACATATTAATTCAATCACAAAGAAGCGGAACCCCGGAATTTTGACGATAGCTGATGAAGTTTCGGCTTGGCCGTTAGTCACCGGAAACTTAAAAGAAGGTGGGTTAGGCTTTTCTTATAAATGGAATAATGGCTGGCTGAATGATTATTTGCGTTATATTGATTTCGACCCTTATTTCCGTGCCCATCACCATCCGGAACTGACATTCAGTATGATTTATGCTTATAGTGAAAAATTTATGCTGGCTTACTCCCATCAAGAGGTGACAAAACCGCAAGGCAAGTCCGGAATGATTGGGAAGATGCCCGGCCGGATAAAGGAAAAATTTGCCAATTTGCGTTTGACATATGCTTACCAGATGATGCACCCCGGCAAAAAATTGATTTTTATGGGTCAGGATTTGGCAGAGTTCCGTGAATTTGAAGAAAAACGTGAGGTGCAATGGGCTTTATTAGAACATGCCGAACATAATCAACTGAATCTTTTAATGCAGGAGTTAAATGATTTTTACCGCTCGAACCCGGCTTTATTTATCCTGGATAATGACCCTTCCGGTTTCCGGTGGAGTAACTGTATCTCCGCTGAAAAATGTATGTTGGCTTTTATCCGCGCAAGCAGGAAAGAAGAGGAAAGTTTGGTCGTGGTAGCGAATTTTGCCAATATCAAACAAGACTTTGAAATCGGAGTCCCGCTTGAAGGCAAATACCGTGAAGTATTTAATACCGATGCAAGCCGCTATGGCGGAAGCGGAAGGACGAATGATGAATTGATTGAAACCGGGGAAAAAGAGATTGATGATTTCCCTTATTCCTTTGTTATGTGTGCCGCCCCCCTTTCACTTGCGGTTTTTGCTTATGAGCCCTTTACCGAAGAAGAGATGGAAAATTTATTAAAGAAAAAGGAAGCGCAGATAAAAAAGCGCCTTGCGGAAGAAATCGCGGAAGCGAAGCGGAAAGCACAACAAGAATTAACGAAAGTTGGAAAGGCAAAAAATAAATAAATGGGAACTGGAGTTGATGTCGGAGCTTGGCAGCGTTATCTAAATGAATTACCGGACAAAGCCCTGCAACTAGGCGGCCGGGTTGTGCTTGCATTTGTTGTTTTTCTGATTGGGATGCAATTTATCCGCTTAATCCGTAATATTATTAAAAAGGCTTTGCGCCGCGGCAATGCCGAAAAAGGTTTGATTCAATTTCTTGATTCTTTGATAAAAATAGTACTTTATCTGATTTTGTTCGCCACAATTGCCCGCGGTTTCGGCCTTGATGCAACCAGTATCGCTGCGTTAATTGGTACAGTCGGGGTTGCGGTTGGCCTTGCTGTTCAAGGCAGTCTTTCCAATTTGGCCGGCGGTGTCCTTATTATCTTACTAAAACCCTTTAAAGTCGGCGATTTTATTATCGAAGACCGGTTTGGCAATGAAGGGATAGTTGATGAAATTGACCTTATTTATACCAAACTCCGGACTCCGGATAACCGGGAAATTATTTTGCCGAACGGAACTTTAGCAAATGCCAGCATGACGAATGTCACTGCGAATCCAACGCGGCGCCTTGATATCCGCCTTACGGTTTCGGCGGACACTGATATTAGTAAAGCGAAAGTGGTGCTTAAAGAAGTTCTTGAGAACGAAACGGCAATTCTAAAGGATAAAGATTATTTCGTTTATGTTGATGAGTTAATCTACGGCGGTATTATACTGGGGGTCAGGTGCTGGTTAAATTCCGCCGATTTGATACCAACCAGATGGCGGTTGAATGAAAATATAAAGATTGCCCTTGATAATGCCGGGATTACCTTGCCGGTGGCGGCGCTTCCGGTTTTACGGCTTTAAGAAAGATTTACATTATTTTAACAGACAAATTTGTTCCTTTGGGTTTGAGTTTGCCAACCTTTTTGTGAATTTGCGTGAAACGAAAGGATTGATTATGAAATATCATGAACTGCGGGAAATGAGCGAATATAAACTACATGGCCGGACCAGCCCTAACAGATATCCGGCGCCGTTATTCTTTAACGGAAGTGCGGTAGAAGTAAATGTGAACGGAAGTGAATTATGGATTGATATTGAAGTAGATTTTGCCGGAATTGAGCCTTGGGCGACGATTTGGTTTAACGGGGAAATGGTGAGCCGCTTGATGTTGACAAAGGGGCGGAAAAAAATATGTCTTTTTCGCGGAATGAATCCGGCAGCAATAAAAAATATTGTTTTTATGCGGGAAACCCAAGCAATGGCTGATGATGAATTGTGTCATTTATTGGTTCATGGATTTGAAGCTAATGGCATATTTCACTCCGTTGCTGAAAGAAAACTGAAAATTGAGTTTGTTGGTGATAGCATTACCTCCGGTGAGGGCACATACGGTAATATTACCGAAACCGACTGGAACCCGATGTTTATGGGAATCAGTTTAAATTATACGGTGATGATTGCAAAGGAATTTGATGCTGAGTTTCGCTGTCTGTCACAAAGCGGCTGGGGTGTGATAGCGGGTTGGGACAATAATCCCCGCCGCAATATTCCGGCAAAGTATGAGACAGTATGCGGGTTTGCTAAAGGTTCGGTAAATGAAGCTTTAGGTGCTGCGAAACCCCATGACTTCGCCGCCTGGCAACCGGATGTGATCGTGGTGAATTTGGGGTCAAACGACAATGGGGCCTTTGAACAGCCGGAATGGATTGACCCGGTAACGAAAGAATCGTTTAAATTACGGATGAATAATAATGGCACATACCATCCGGATGATATCGCCCGTTTTGAAAAGGCAGTTATTGATTTTCTTTATATCATTCGCAAAAATAATAAAAAAGCGTATATTATCTGGGCATATGGGATGGTTGGGCAGGGTTTGACTTTTGCGATTAGCAATGCCGTCTATAAATATCAAACAGATGCTAACGATATGAAAACGGTATTTGTGCAACTGCCGGATACTACTAATGAAACAGTAGGCTCCCTCTTGCATCCCGGTGAGAAGTCACACCGCCGTGCCGCTGATGTGCTAATTGATTGTTTGCGTAAAGTGGTTGGATGAGAGTTTTCGAAAGTGCCGAATCGCGTTTTATGCGATTTGGGCATCATTGTTGCGAAATCGCTCCTGCAGCAATGATTTTTAACCAGCTTAAGCTGTGAATAGTAACGATAAACCACTTCTTTTTGGAGTGGTTAACTTTTTTCTTGACATTGGAGTATACTCCAATGTTAGGATGAAAATGAAAGGAGTAAGCAATGGAGAAATTATCTATTCAGCAAGTATCTGAACTATTGCAAATATCTAAAGATACATTAAGGTACTATGACAAGTTAGGGCTTGTTTGCCCGGAACGAGGGGTAAATAATTACCGAAGCTATACTGCACAAGATGTTCTTAGTTTGCAGTACATCCAAGTTTTGAGTTTTACCGGTTTCACTTTATCAGAAGTGAAACAATTATTCGGGTATATGATGTCGTGCGACGTAGAGAATTTACCTTTGATTTTTGCGCTTCTAAAAAAGAAAAGAGAAGAGTTAACTAAAAAAGTAACGGTATTTCAATCGATGATTGAGTATATTAATGAAACGGAGGAAATCATGTGCAGCAAAAAGAGTGAAACCGATATATCAATGATTAATGCAACGGCTATGAAAATGTTTCAACAAATGAAAGAATTACGGGAGGGACAAAAATAATGAAAAATTGGTATTATTTTATTGTCGGATTTATTGGCGTATTTTCAGCGATTACCCATACAATGGACGGTATTGCAAGAGAATTGCCTATTTTGAAAAATTCAAACCTTGAAAACATGACTCAAGCCATTTTCGCATTTAATTATAATATTGTCGCCGCTGACCATTTAGGTCTGGGAATTGCGCTAATTGTCATGGCATTTCAAAAGAATAGGGAAATAATAAAAGCTGCCGCTTTGGTGCTTATCGGATTGCATTTTACCCGGGCAATTGTCAGCATAATTGCAGTTTCTTCATCTTTGAATGATTCGGGCACGGCAGGGACTTTTTGGATACCGGCAATAGCGAATATAGCATGTATTATTCTGTTATGGTTGGGAAGCAAAGTAAAAGATAAACAAACCGCTTGCTAAAAATAGAAAGTACCGCTATAATAATAAAAGTTGACGGCAATTTAAGCCGCAGCGGGCTTCCGTGGCTCAGTTGGCAGAGCAGCTCATTCGTAATGAGCAGGTCACCGGTTCGAATCCGGTCGGGAGCTTTGACAGAAGATAGCTGGAAGCCTTGTGAACAGGGCGTTCTGGCTGTTTTTTCTTTGCTCAAATTTGCATGTACTTGCATGTACTCCGCATTATTACTGGCTTTTTGGCTTTTAACCTAAGACGGAACACATAATATCGCTTGTTTCTTCGATTGGTTTAACTTGGCGTAAATAGTGCATCGTCATAGCCGCCGTAGTGTGTCCCAGAAGCCTTTGTAATGAGGTTAAGGGCATTACGCTGGCTAAAGGGTTGATGCGACGGTAAACCTTATTTTGTGGCTTGAACGACCTTTAACACCCGCCTTCCGACAATATCTATGCAATCGGTCATTAAACGTATCGGCTGTTAATTGATGTCCATCGGTCATAAAGATATATTTTCCGTTTGGATTTTTTTCCTTAACCTTTTCCAAAATTTCTTTAGCTTTTGGTGTCAAAGGTTGGTAGCGGAAGCCATCGTTGGTATGACCCTTGATATGATTGGCATTAACATATTCTCGCGGTTGAAAGCTCAAATCATCGTTCATGGTAAAATCGGTAAGTCTTTGGGCTTGGATATGAATATAATCGCCCTCGATATCTTCAAAACGGAGAGCCAATAATTCGCCTATTCTCATCACCACATGAAAATCGAATTGAATCGCCAGCGAATACATATCATCATTATCTTTCAGATAATCGAGTATTATTTGACGCTCTTTGATTGTGAATACATCATCGGAATTATTGACAGGCTTAAATGTGAACTGCCGACAATCTACTTCCTTAATAGGATTACGCTCAACTATTTCATCTCAATAGCATAGCTGAATACGCCATTTAACAAGCTCTTGATGTTATTGAAATGCTTTCTGGTGAGAATACGGTCTTTCGTCCATTTTTCGGAATAGATTGGTAAAATCCTTAATTTTCAGATTAACAATCGGAACATTTACGATATCCTCATCCATCAGATACTTTTTCCAATCGTTAGAATACTCTTTTAAGGATTTAACTGAAATACTGGTGTAATCTCTTTTCCAGATGAGCCATTCGGGGTAAAGGTCTGCTATCGTTGAACTTAGCTTTCCATATTCCATTTCATAGAGCTTGTCAATTAATGAATCGTATGTAGCCGCCGTAATTTGGGTAGCCCTGTCAATATAAACGTAGAATTGTCTACCGTCTTTTCGCGCTTTTATTTTGTCAAGGTACTTTGCTTTGATATCGTTTTTGTTTTTCATCTTTAACAACAATTCCGATACATCCGACAAAGAAAGTCTATCATGCGAGAGAGCAGATTGCAATGATTCCATGTTAATTTCGTTGATGTTTGTTGAAATCATAGGATATCACGCTCCCCTCTGTTTCGTTCTGGCGATAGCTGTTCTCTTTCCGGCGGTTTGCGCATGATATCTTCAATTACTGACATTAACGTTTCGGGGCGCGGCGCATGGCAGCAATAAACTTGCTGATCGATAAATTTTCTCTAAAGGATGGACGTTTTTTGATTTCTTCATCAAGCTGTTTTTGTGTTTCTTCGAGTTTGCTCTGCGTTACTTTAAGTTTCTGTTTTAGTTCTGCGGTTTTATCCTCGATGGTCACGCACTTTTTAGCGAGAGTTTTAAGTTTCGTCATTTCATCGGCGGTAACAGTAACACCACCAAGCAAAGTTGGTTTTCCGATTGCATTAATTTCGGCAATAGTCGCTGTCACTTTTGTTTTTATGCTGATTTTATCCGATAAGCTATTTAACCGCTCCCTTGATTTTTCAACTTTTTTATCAAGAGCAATAGCGGTTTCTTGTTTCTGTTTGACTTTGATGGCGAGAGTGGTAGCGCGTTCAGTTTCCTTTCGCGTTTTATATTCAAGAACGCTCAAATGTTTGGCGGTACTGCCACGTTCGCCACGCTCAAAATCGGTATAACCTGCCGATTTCATGTGCTCGTAAAAGTGGTCTTGAAGAAGCGAATAGCTGTTTATAAAACGACCTTGCTCGTCATTGAAGCGCGGCCATTTTTTTGAATGGCTGACTTGTTTAATAGTTTCCTTGACTGTACCAACGAGATTAGGGTCTTTGCACCGCTTTGACCATTTGATTTCCTTATCAACCACAGGAACATAAACAACGTGCAAATGGTAATGGAATATATCATGTCCATACTGTTCGGAGAGAGCTTTATTACGTTCATCAGCATGAAGCACCGCTGATAAAATATATTCTTCCCCACCGGCTTCCTTGATTGCCAACTGGTACGCTTCGGCAAAGAATTTTTTGGCATAATCATAACCGCCATTATTTTCAAAGTATGCGCTGTTTACGTCGAAGATTAATTCATCGAAAACTTTTGCATCCGATTTCAAACCACGCAAGCTAATAATTCCATCATCAACCATGCGGTTAAATGTTTGCTCGTAGCCGTCACATGACTTAAAATGAACATTAAAAACCGAACGCTCCGGCAGTATATCACCATTGCCATAACTTTCGTTCAATCTTTCGTTGTGCCGCTCCCTAATGCTGAAATTGCTCTTGGGATAGGCTTGATTACGGACTACGCTTCTATAAATCTTCACGGTTTTATCGCTCCTTGATATCAGCATAGCAATAAATGATTGTTTATTCCGTATATCCTAAAATCGGGATTTCAATAAAAAAAACGCTATTTTCCCGAATATGAAAAAGGTGGATTTTGTGGTATAATAGTTGGTGCAATCTGTTATTCGTATTACAAATGTAAAAGGTGGCTATTTTGAAAACAAAACTAACATTACAAGAAAAACTGCGTGACCTACGCGACGAAAAGAAAATAACGCTATCTGAATTAGCCGAAGCAACAAGCATTCCCTTATCCACATTACAGAGAGCAGAGGGGCAAGAGGATTGCGTGTCGGTTATCAAGATATAGCGACACTCGTGAGGTTTTATGATATATCAGCAGATTATCTTTTCGGTCTCACCGATAACCGACAGTACCGACATATTGAGATTGATGCACTTAATCTTTCCGATGACGCTATCGAAATATTAAAGGGTGAAAAAATAAATAATCGTTTAGTAAGTGAACTGATATCGCATCCGAATTTTTCGGCATTAATGGACGCGATGGAAATTTACATTGACAGAAAAATATCACCGCAAATAAATACGATGAACGCTATTTATAAAATCGCTGAAAATGCTATCAAGAATAATTATGATGTTGCAGAAAATGATAACATTATTACTTTGCTAAAGGAAACGGCGGTTAATGAAGATGAGTATTTGCGATATCGCATTTCAGAACGATTCAATGTTATCTTGAAAAGTTTGTTTGATGCTCATAAAAAAGATGCTCTTTCCGATGAACAGGAAAAAGTTTTAAAGGATATAGAAAACGCTTTAGATGATTATCCGGCACAACAAGAGAACGAGGAACAAGCGCGATGGAAGATGACCTATTTAGCAAAACAGCTTGATTTGAATCTCACAGAATTGACAAAAGATGAGATTGGTATTTTATTGAAAGCATTGCAAAAATCAAAGAAATATAAGAAGTTACGGAGACGGTAAATAATTATAAATAACAGTTGTTACGAAAGGGTTTTCTTTACAAACATATACTTTTTCAAAGTATATGACCCACTCTGACACTTTGGCTACGCCGAAAGTGAGCGTGGGCTCTGCCGAGGGCTTCATTACCACCGATACGAACTCAAATCGGTGGCAAAAAGAAAATTATAAGGGTGTGGGATATCCCACGAAAAGGGGGAAGTAAACGAAGTTGACGGGGGAATCCCCCTGACAAGCAAAACCGCCGTACAGGGTTCCCTTGTGTGAGCAAGGGACGGCGGTTTGACGAAATTGTGCGAAGCGTAATTTCTATGCTTGCGGGTAGCTATTTTAAAAGATAAAGCTGTCCATATTATTTAAGTGAAGTGTTTGTCACGTTAATAGTCTATAGGAGACGAAAAATTATGGCTAAGGAATTTATATCTGAAAATATCCGACTTATATCGGAGTGGCATCCTACGAAAAACACTGCCCTCCAGCCCGAAAAAATAACTTGCGGTTCAAATAAAAAAGTTTGGTGGCGATGTAAAAGAGAGCATGAATGGGAAGCAATAATTAATAACAGGTCAAATGGTGGAAATTGTCCATACTGTTCAGGCCAGCGTGTATGCGATGATAATTCTTTGCAAACATTAAACCCGCAGTTAGCAGAGCAATGGCATTCCATTAAAAACGAGGATTTAACTCCTAACAATGTGACTCTAGGTTCTGGTAAAAAGGTTTGGTGGCTGTGTGAAAAAGGTCATGAGTGGGAAGCGCACATTAACAATAGGTCAAAAGGTCATGATTGCCCATACTGTTCAGGTAGATGTGCTTCCCCTATAAATAATTTGCAAATATTAAACCCTGAACTTTCAAAACAATGGCATCCCTCTAAGAACGAGGGTTTAACCCCGGACAACGTAAAACCATACTCTAATAAAAAAGTATGGTGGATATGCGAAAAAAAACATGAATGGGAAGCTATTGTTTGTGATAGAAGTTACGGTAATGGCTGTCCAACTTGCAATCGAGGGAAACAAACCTCTTTCCAAGAACAAGCAATTTATTTTTACATAAAGAGTGTTTTTAGTGATACGTTAAACCGTTATAAATATGATGGTAAGGAGATTGATGTGTTTGTACCAAGTTTGAAGTTTGGTATTGAATACAGGGGTATTTTTTGGCATAAAGATAAAGTGATAATCAATCGTAAAAAAGACAATTATATTCAGGCTAAAGGGATAAGTCTTTTGCTGATTGAAGAAACTGATGTAAAGACAACCAAATGTTATCGAAAAGGCAATGTAATTTACTGCAACGAAAGACTTTCGGATATTCAGCGAAATGAGATTATATTAATGTGCTTTGACTATATAAGTGAAAAATTAACGCTTGAACCTTATATTATTGACATTGATGTAAAAAGAGATAAGCGAAAAATATATGATTTATATATAGAAGGTGAAGAAGATGAAAGCTTTTTTATTAAATTCCCTGAACTTTCCAGACAATGGCATCCTACTAAAAATTTAAGCGTAAAACCAAATATGGTAAGAGCAAAATCCGGTCAAATAGCTTGGTGGAAATGCGAAAAAGGGCATGAATGGGAAGCAGGTATAGCTGATAGAGCGAATGGCAAAGGTTGCCCCTATTGTGCAGGGCAACGTGCTTGCGCCGACAATTGTTTGCAAACTTTAGAACCAGAACTATCAAAGCAGTGGCATTTCACCAAAAACGGAGACATAACTCCTATTGATGTGACAACAGGTTCTGGTAAAAATGTCTGGTGGCGATGTGAAAAGGGGCATGAATGGGTAGCGAGAATTGCTCATAGAGCAAATGGAGTTGGATGTCCATATTGCTCAGGCAGATACGCCTCCTCCGAAAATAATTTGCAAATCCTAAATCCTGAGTTGGCAAAACAATGGCATCCTACTAAAAACGGAGAATTAACACCTAGCGATGTGACAGCAAGCTCTCACAAAAAAGCTTGGTGGCAATGTGAAAAAGAGCATCAATGGGAAGCGACTGTAAAAAAAAGGTCAAGAGGCTCTGGTTGCCCCTATTGCAATAATAACAAAGCATAGTGAACAAAAGTGAACAAAAGTTCGGAAACGCTTTACATTCAAGAATGCTTTCTGTATAATTAATGAAGTTACAAAAAATAGTGTGTATCAAAATCAAATTAAGCATCATAGCAGAAAGAGTAAAAATGAGATTTGAAAAGATTATTTTTGTTGGTACGGGTATGCTTCTTGGAGCGAGCGGAATCGCATGATTTATGAAAACTATTGTGATTGATATTTGAGGAAATAAAAATGAAATAGGATTTAACTCTTTATGGCGATTTATTTTTGAAGAAAGGTACAAGAAGAACATCCGGTACGATAGGAAGACATTACCGGATATGCCTATCTCCTGTTGTCCATCAGACCCTCATTTTTCATTGGATTTCTTGAAAAACCGCGTAACGTTAAAATAAGAGAAAGTATAAAGAGTTATGTTAAAGAACAAATAGGGTTTTATATAGAAAAACCACTATATGCTGACACTTTAATGCAACGATTGAGTGCGTTGATATATTAAAATTTATAGAGATTCGTAGAAATCAAGTCAAAATAGAAAGTGAGTTTATGAATGGGAGATTAAGATTTATTTTGGTGATATTACTTACTATAACGGCAGTTCCTGTTATTTATGCAGGAGTTTGGTTATGGTTTATTACTGATGGTAATATTGCTACAGGAACAGAATTAGATAAGAGCGATTGGCTGTCATTTTTGGGAGCGTTTTTAACATTTATAGGAACGATGTTTCTCGGTACGGTTGCCTTATGGCAGAATAAGAAAGCAAATAAGATTAGCGAAAGAATATTGGATTTAGAAGAAGCGCAATATTTACCAATAATTGACATTCTTGATCTTACACAAATTTTAAATCAAAAACTTATCTTTAAATTAGCAAATATAAGCAAGTACGATATTAAACATGCTAAAATTATAAGTGATTATGTAAAAGATGGATACATGAATATTTACCACTTAAAAGCTGAAAAGAGTACAAGCAAAGAAATACAATACGATTATATTTCGGATTATAATAGTCAAGAAAGAGAAGCCGAAAAAAATAAATACACAAACCATTTTTTGGTAATTGAAATTGAAAATATATTTGGGATGAAATTTATAGAAAAAATAAATTTCAAACTAAAGCCAAGACCCATATATCCTGACAAAAGAATTTGTGAACATAGTTGCCTTATTGTCATAGATAAAGTTTTAGATATAAAAAAAGTAAGAGGATTACCTCACGAATAAAGTATTTTTAAGAATAAATTAAAAAAGCGGAAGAGAGGAACAAGATATGGCTATACCGACATACCAAGAAGTTATGCTCCCAATTTTGGAACTTGTAGCTGATGGTAATACATACTCGCTTAAGGATTGCATTAAACACATAGAAAACGTTTTTCATTTAACTGATGAAGAAAAACAAGAACGTATACCAAGTGGAAAACAAAGAACGATTTATAACCGCGTAACGTGGGCTATAACGCATACAAAAAAAGCAGGATTACTTGAGTCTCGCGAAAAACGTGGTTTTTTTGGCATTACGGAATCGGGAAAAAGACTGCTGTCTAAAAATCCTAAGTCGATAAATGTTAAGCTATTGCGTGAGTATGCGAGTTATCGGGATTTTATTCAATACGAGAATCGGTCAGCAGATATGCCTTTAACAGATGTAATAGAAAATGCAGAAAACACACCAGAAGAAATTATCGGCTCACTTTCAGCGCAATTGGACTTACAACTTGCTGATGAGTTATTAGAAGCAATTTGCAGTAATACGCCTGTCTTTTTTGAGACTTTAGTAGTAGACCTTCTTTTGAAGATGGGTTATGGTGGCTTGGATGGTTCAGGCGAAGTGACAAAAAGAACTGGTGATGGCGGAATAGACGGAATTATCAAACAAGATGAACTAGGACTTGATTTGATTTATGTTCAAGCGAAGAGATGGGATAAAGATGGAAGTTTATCACGACCGGAAATTCAAAAATTCGCTGGGGCATTACTTGGCGAAGGTGCGATAAAAGGTGTTTTTATTACGACTGCAAGTTTTGCTAAACCTGCTATTGATTATGCCAAATCTGTACCAAATGCCAAAATCATTCTAATAGATGGGCTGACACTTGCTAAGCTAATGATAAAGCACGAGTTAGGTGTCGGTACAAGCAATATTATTCGCATAAAAAAAATAGATTCGGATTATTTTGATGAGCAATGAACATAGAATAAGTGGATGTGAATTTACTGTAATAGAAAAGCATCTTGGACAGAAAACGACATAAAAATGTCGCATTTTGTAGATAAGTAATACTTGATGTTAAACGCCCGCCATTGTATATTGTATACAGAATACAATGGGAGGATGACATATGGAAAATAAAGTAAAAGCACTAGTACAAGAATTGGTTAAACAGATCGATTTATCTGACAAAACGCCTGAAGAAAAATTTAAATTTTGCAATGACATAATAAACGAATTTGAAAATTTAAAAAAGAAATTCGAGACTCCAGGCAAAATAACTGCTTTGGGTTATGGGAGACGGCTTTTTTAATTGCATAAAAGGCATACAAATAACTTTTTTTGTTATTGAACGCAGTTTTTTTAATTGTTTTGAATACTGTTTTTATTTCGGGCGATATTGCATAATTTTTACCAGCATAGTATAATTACTATTATAAAGGCGGTGATAAAATGACGAGTATCAAACAAGAAGCAATTCAATTAATTGACCGTTTGCCGGAAGATGTCGTGGCGGCAGTTATACAGTATATCCAGAGATTGAACGTATCAACTAATAAAGCCAATAAACTCGCTTCACGGAGACAGGCTTTTGAAAGATTAGAAAAAATCATAAAAAGCGTTTCTGTCCCTAATAATTTAGATTATGACAAGGAACTGGCTAAAGCGAGGGACGAAAAATATGGTCGTATTAATTGATACGAATGTTGTTTTGGATTACCTTTCATTAAGAGAAGGGCTCTATGAAAACGCAAAAAAGATAATGCAATTATGTGTTGACGGAGAAATTGACGGCTATATTGCCTTTCATACAGTACCAAATGTTTACTACATTCTAAGAACTAATTTTTCCGCAAGCCAAAGACGAGAGATGTTGTTAGAACTTTGCGACATTGTTACAGTCATAAGCGCGAACCATTCTGGGGTAGTAAAAGCGATTGAAAATGATGAATTTTCTGATTTAGAGGATTGCCTACAAGATGAATGTGCAAAAATGGTTAGAACCGACTATATTATCACTCGCAATATAGATGATTATAAACATTCTGACACAAAGGCTATATCGCCAGAAGATTTTTTGAATTTAGTCTAAATGTGCATGTATTTATTGCTAAAATTTATAAAAAATGAGGTGCATACTTGGGCTTAACAATGAAACCAAGAGAATTGATTCGTTTCTTAGAATCAAAAGGCTATTATTTAGTACGTTCCAAAGGGAGCCATCATATCTATAGTAATGGTATAGATACCGTTCCTATTCCGATTCATGGCAGTAAAGATTTTGGTGAAGATTTTATCAGAATGATTTTAAGAGAAACGGGAATAGATAAAAGTGAGTTGATGGCTTATTTGAGGCGATAGGAGGAGAAATAATTGATTGCTAAATTATCAATGATATGCTCAATGCAAAGCAATGGTACTTTTTTTGCGATTTGTCCCGAGATTAAAGGTTGCTTTACACAAGGCGATACTTATGAGCAAGCTGTCGCAAATCTTAAGGAGCTAGTAGAATTAACCGTAAAAGAAGATTTGTCTCATGAAGATAAAGAAGAAATTTTATTGTCCAAATCCAAAATATTTTCAGAGTTTGAAGTCTTAGTATAAAGCGATTAACTCTTAAAAGTGATGATAATCAAATTGTGTCGCCGTCCGCGACACAATTTAACTGGTCATATTTTGAGGAATCAAATCACGGATTCATGGCAGTGAAGAATTAATGATTTTAAATGAAACGAAAATAGATAAAAGTGCATGTACTTTGCATGTACATACTGTCGAATGTACCGGAAACCTCCTTCCTATAAGGTTTTGAAGATTCATAAAAGGTTCGAATCCGATCGGGAGCTTTGATAGAAGATAGCTGGAACCATTGCAAATGCTCTGGCTATTTTTTATTTACCCGAAAGTGAAGCTTCATTGTAGCATTTTATCTTTCATTACCATATCAATACATCATTTGTCTAACTTCATCCCGAAATCCTCTAAATATTTAAAATATTTAAAGTATTTTTCTTAATTCAAATTGACTTATAGACAAAATGGGTATATAATCAAAGACAAATATACCTCCCGGAGGAAAGTGGATATGCAAAAAATTCATCGGACGAATATCACAATTATTTTAATCGCAATAGTAGCTTTAGCAGTAACGGCATACGTGAAATTCGGTAATACAGCTCAATCGGTACAAGCAATCGTCAGTCTGTCGGTGGGGGCATCAATCGGTGTCATAAGTTATTTTTTGAAAATAAATGATGTAGTGAAAGCATTCGGCATGTTGGCGGCGACGGGAACTACTGCAATTGTATACTCCGGTATGATGGGCGGAAGTTCGGCAGCTTTTGTGTCTCTCTTTTTGTTGATGGGCATGTCTAATGCTTATTTTAACAGCAAAATTGTCTTGCAATTTTCCGCAACGTTATCAACTATATTATTGATTTCTATATTTATCAATCCGGCGATTATTGAAGGTGAAAATGATCCGACGGTAAGCGGGGCGATTATCAAGCTGCTTGTATTTGTCCTGACGGCAGTGATGCTTTACCTTGCTTCTAAACGGGCGGAAGCGGTAGTTTCTAAAGCGGAAAATTCGGCTGATGAAATTAGTCAGAATAAAGAAAAATCTGATACGATGGCGGTAGAGCTGGTTAAAAATCTTGAGCATAGCTTAGTGAATATGAAAGAAATCATGGTTGATGCCGACAAAGTTAATGCTTCATCAGAGCAAATGCAAACCGCAATGGAAAGTATGACGGATTCGGTGGTTCATGTAAATAGTGTTGTGAAAAATGCAATGGATTTAATGGCAGAAAATGCGGTTTTATCGCAGCAGTTAAATCAACGTTTTGCTGAAATGGATACAGCAATCAAAACAGGTACCAATGTGGCAACCGGAGTCAAAGAATCAATTGGTTCGATGGAAGCAACGGTTTCATCTGCCAATGAAGCCGCCGAAGAATTACTTAAAGAAATGGAAACGATTAAAGAGATTCTTGACCAGATTAATGCAATTTCATCACAGACGAATCTGTTGTCATTAAATGCCTCAATTGAAGCGGCACGGGCCGGTGAACATGGGCGCGGGTTTGCGGTGGTTGCTCAAGAAATCCGGAGTTTGTCCGAAGAAAGCAGTGAGTCGGCTGACAATATCCAAGAAATTCTTACCAAACTTGAGAAGCAGGTAGACGTAGTATCCAAGCGGATTATTTTAGGCGCAACCGAAGCTAAAAGCGGCCTTGTTAAAATGGATGATTTAGTTAGTGCCTTGTCAAATATTGTTAATAATACCGAATCAGTACGTGATGTAGTTGAAAAAGAAGCTGACATGATTAACCATATCGGCAAAGGGTTCGATGAAATCGGCGGTGATGTTGAAACATTAGTAGCAGTTGCGGAAGAAAATCAAGCGATTATTACGACAATTACTGATTTAATTGCCGCCCAAACATCTTCAATCGGCGAAGTGACCGATGAATTAAATGCTGACCTTGCGATTATACGCAGAAAGTAAAAAAGTGTCGCCCGGCGGCGACACTTATAAAAGAATTTGCAAAACTCAGCTTCGCTGAGTTCGTATTCTCCTTAAGGTTCTATTTTAATTGCATTATATAAAGTGCCGCAGCAAAATGCGGCACTTTTTTTACTGGATAGGAAATTGCTTCGCAATTCCCCATCCAGCAAAACCATCTGGGAGGATGCGCACTCGCGCGCAGGGTATTATGTCGCTGAAGCGACCGCGCTCGGCGCGAGAGTTTGCTAATACAAACTCTTATTTTCTTTCTTGACAACCAGAAAAAACACTGATATAATGATGATATCAAAATGATATCACAAGATACATAAGGAGGAGATGTAATGTCAAACTTATCAGAAAATTCTAACACGAAATTAATTTATGAAGAAAGGGATTGTAAATCATTACCCGGTATGCCATGCTTAATCTTGAACTCGCTTGTAATTATTGCTTTTATTGCTCTATTTGTTTTGTCGATTATCGCCTTGGATAGCAATGGAATGGATGTCTTGGCACTTACGGCCCTGATAGTTTCAGCACTTTACTCATTTGTCGTCGGCCCGATTATATACGCCGGGTTGAAGGTGGTTGGCCCGAATGAAGCTCTGGTACTGACTTTCTTTGGAAAATATCACGGTACGCTTAAAGGGCCTGGCTTTTTTCAGGTAAATCCGTTTGTTGTTGCGATTAACCCGGCGGCTGAAACCAGCGCCTACAGCACTCAATTTGGTGCGCAGGAGAAACCGTTAAAGGTAAATACCGGTGATATATCGCTTGATTTAAGCGGAAGTTTTGGAAAGAAAAAGAAAATTTCTTTAAAAGCAATGACCTTAAATAATGATATGCAGAAAATAAATGACAAGCTGGGTAATCCGATTATCATTGGTATTGTGGTTGTTTGGAAAGTCACCAATACTGCCAAAGCGGTTTTTAACGTTGACAATTACAAAGAGTTTCTTTCAATCCAATGCGATTCGGCTTTGAGAAATATTATCCGGCTTTATCCCTATGATATTGTTGGTAATGAAGGTGAAGACGGTAATGAAAAATCTTTGCGCGGAAGCAGTGATGAAGTTGCTAACAGCTTGAAAGAGGAAATCCAGGCAAAAGTAGAGCTTGCCGGTTTAGAAATAACTGAAGCGCGGATTACTAATCTTTCTTACGCACCGGAAATCGCAGCGGCGATGTTACAAAGACAACAAGCTTCAGCGGTGGTTGATGCCCGGACGATGATAGTTGACGGGGCTGTCGGGATGGTGGAAATGGCTTTAGCCCGTTTGAGTGATTCAAATATTGTAAATCTTGATGAGGAACGTAAAGCGGCGATGGTTTCCAATTTGCTGGTAGTTCTTTGCGGCAACCGCGATGCGCAGCCAATCGTAAATAGTGGTTCATTATATTAAAACATGGATAGTATGGACAAAGTTGACAAAAAAGAAAATATGAAAAAGCAAGTACCGTTAAGACTGCAGGCCTCATTGTGGCAGGAGCTTAACTCCTGGGCGGAAGATGATTTTCGTTCGCTGAACGGGCAGATTGAGTACTTGTTGACAGAATGTGTGAAGAAACGGAAAAAGGGGCCGCCTGGCGGCCCCTAAAAGAATGATTAATTTCAAATAACAGCCCGCATTAAGCGGGCTGCTGTTTTGCACCAAAATATGAAAATAATTTAGGCTGAAGTAATTAGCCGCAACGAAAACGGTTTCGCAATATATTCTTGACAATGTCATATCAACCATCATATTATTGAAGTAATTAATGGTATAATTTAAGTCTGCTTGCAGACGGATAGGAGCAAGAATGAAAAGAATTATTTCACTATTAACAGCCTTTTTTGTTTTGTTTTCTGCGACAGCGATAGTCTCACTTGATGTTAATGCAGAACCACCCGCCGGAATGAATTTACTTTATCTTAATGTGCCGGATGAGTGGGAAAATCCGCATATTTGGGCATGGGATGATGCCGGAAACAGTGCTTTTAATGCCTGGCCGGGTGAAGAAGCCGAACCGGATCCGGAAAATCCGGGCTGGTATTACATATATTTGCCGAATTGGGCGGTAAATATTATTGTTAATGCAAATGACAGCGGGATTCAAACCGACGTATTAAAATCAGAAGCTAATACTTTTTGGATAACCGTAAGTTCGGCTGATGAATTTGAGATTTCATACGAACCTCTTACAACCGGCGCGGCTCCGGAATACGTGGAAAGAATCAGTGTTTATGCACGGGTACCGGCATCATGGGAAGGGCCCTGCCTGTGGGCGTGGCTTGATCCGGACGGAACCGGCGCCTTTTCAGCGTGGCCGGGCGGAGAGATGAAAAGTAACGGCGACTGGTATGCGATAAAAGTACCTAGTTTTATAAACTCGATAATTATCAATGCTAATGCTGGTGATAATCAGACTTCCGATTACAAAGGATTGGAGCAAGGAAAAGATATTTGGGTAGTGGTTGCCGATGACAGCACAGCCGAAATCTTTTATGAAAATCCCGATTTGATGGTACCGGATATTACTGTCCGGGCGCAGGTTCCGGCTGATTGGGGCGTACCAAATCTATGGGCATGGTCGCATCCGGACGGAACAAATGCCTTTTCTTCATGGCCCGGGGAAGCATTTACTTTAGATGGCTTATGGTATGAAATACAAGTCCCTGGCTGGGTTAATTCTTTTATCGTAAATGCAAGCGGAGTTCAAACCGGTGATATGACCGAACTTGATACCGGTGTAGATGTTTGGATTGTCGTATATGATGAGGATAATTACGAATTTTCATATAGCGAAATAGAAACTGCGATTACATCTGTTAGCGAAGAGGAAACAGTAATACCGGCAGAAAATGAGCAAACCGAACCGGTAAATGAAGAGCCGCAAGAAGTAATTGTATCTGATGATGGAAATAATGTTACTTTATGGATCGTGTTAGGAATAATCGCGGCGGTTATAATAATTGCAGTAATCGTATTTTATACAAAGAAAAAGAAGTAAACAGAGGTCAATATGAAGCGAATTATCACAATCATTACGATTTTTATAATTATGCTTCTTCCAGTAGGGTGCGGCGGGTCCGGTTCGGAGTCTGATGAAGCAAACCGGGCGGTAAAACTGACGATTTGGCATGACAAAGAAGAAGGTGTCGCCGCAGCCCTTAAGGAAGAATTGGACAAATTAAAACCGGAGATTGAAGTCAATTTAGAGCGGAAAAGCGGATTGACCGAAGCTTTAAAGCTGGTCGGGAATGACCCGAAAGCAGCACCGGATATGTACTTTTTTGCTCATGACAAACTGGGTGTTTATTCCGAGATGGGCATCCTCACACCAATAACTGAATTTATAAGTGAAGATGAGTTATTAAACTTTCTCCCGATGACGATTTCGGCGGCAACTTACCGGGGTGAGATTTATCAATTGCCGATTTATTTTGAAACCTTGTTGTTTATGTATAACCGGGCATTGATGAAAGATGAGCAAGTCCCTAAAACCACTGAAGAACTCTACCAATTTATGCAAAGCGGGGCCGGGGGCCGGTTTGGTTTTATCGAGCAGCATAGTACGGCTTATTACAGCGCCGGCTGGATTCATGGTTTTGGCGGCGGTATAATTGATCTTGACGGGACTGCCTTACTTGATAACGAAGAAACAATCAGGGCGCTTGGATACCGCAAAAAATTTGTTGAGATGATGCCGGGTGAAACAGAATATGCTACCGTTACCGTCCTTTTTATTGAGGGCCGGGCTGCTTCAACAATCGGCGGCCCGTGGCTTGTCCCAACGATAAGGCAAAGCGGGGTTGACCTTGGTTTTGCTAAAATGCCGGTTGTTTCTGAAACTGGCCTTCCGATTGCGCCTTTTTCCGGTATTCAAGGTTTGCATGTTTTAAAAGTAGCGGCTGATAATCCGGTCAAAAATGGCGCGATAAAAGAGGTTTTGACTTTGTTGCTTAATCCTGATATCGGGGTAGCAATGGCGAAAGCCAGCGGCTGTGCGCCGGCGCATTTATTGAGTTACGAACAGGATGAAATAAAAAACGACGAACTGGTGATGATGATGCGGGAAATGGCGGAAAGTGCGGTACCAATGCCCAATATTCCGGAAATGGATGTTATGTGGGTAGTACTTGATAATTTACTCGTAGATATAAATATGCGGGGCGTTGATGTTGTAGAAGCTTGCTTTGAAGCGCAAAAAAGGGCCGAAAATCTCATCAGGGCGATGAGATAGAACAGATGGTGATTAATGAAACATGCTAACCAAAAACTTAGCTCATTTTATGCTTGGCTGTTGGCAATCCCGGCATTAGTGCTGATTGGCTTAATAGTAGTTTTCCCGATTTTTTATACCGGATATATCTCTTTAACTAATATGAATATCTTTAATTGGTTTACTTTCCGGATTGTCGGGTTCAGGAATTATTTTAATGCCCTGTTTCTGTTTGATTCAGGATTTCTTACGGCTCTTTTTGTTACTGTCCTTTGGACGGTTTTGAATATGATTTTCCAGTTGGTAATTGCTTTTACCATGGCAAGCCTTTTAAATATCGAAAAACTCAAATACCGTAAAGTATACAAAACCCTGCTGATGTTTCCCTGGGCAATGCCGGGCTATGTATCAATTCTGTTATGGAAAAACGGGATGTTCAATTCCCAGTTCGGTTTATTAAATCAATGGCTTGAGCGACTTGGCCTTGAACCGGTGCGCTGGCTGGCAAATGATGTTTCCGCTTTTGTTAGCAGTATGGTGGTAAATCTTTGGCTGGCCCTGCCGTTTATGATTATGATTATTGATGGCGCTTTGCAAAGCATTGACCGGAGTTATTACGAAAGTGCCCTAATCGAAGGAGCTAGTTGGCTTAAGCGCTCAATTAGCTTGACAATTCCTGCAATCAAGCCGATTATTGGCCCGGCGGTTATTATTACCATTTTTACGACGTTTAAGCAATTTGATGTTATTTACCTGCTAACTCAACAAGTTGGGTCAAAGACCGGCGCAAGGATTCACACGGTTTTGACTTATGCTTATGAAAACGCTTTTGTAACAAATAATTACGGATATTCCTCGGCGATATCAATGATTATTTTTGCTTTATTGCTTGGTTTTTCTTTATCGGCAAGGTATTTATCCAAAGGAGAAAATGAATGAAGAAGCTTGAACGAATCGGCCTTTTTATCTTAAATATCTTTTTCATTACTGTTTGTTTTGGCGTAATGGTGCCGATATTATATGCTTTTTCGGTTTCCCTTAATGCCGGAAATAGTATTCTCGGTTCGGACTTCAGTTTTATTCCACGAGCCTTTACCCTTAATAATTACCGGGCGGTACTATTTGACCAACCCGTCTTATTATGGCTTGGCAATACGGTTATTTTGGCGGTTTCGAGTGTTACAATCTCAATGCTTGTCGCCGTGCCCGGGGCTTTCAGTTTGTCGCGGTTAAAATTCCGGGGGCGGAAGCATATCGTCAAAGGTTTGATTCTTCTTTATTCCTTTCCGGCGATTCTTTCGATGTTTGCGATTTACCGGCTTCTTTCGCCGCTTGGCTTGATTAACACCAAAATTGGCTTGATTATTATTTATGTGGGGACGATGGCAATTTTCGGGCTCCTTAACCTCAAAGGATATTTTGACAGTATCCCCGGCGAGATAGAAGAAGCGGCCGGAATTGACGGGGCAAATACTTTCCAAAAAATCACCCTGATTATGTTGCCGTTAGCAAAACCGGCCCTGATTGTGACGGGGATGATGGTCTTGATTTATGTGTGGAATGAATATATTTATGCGATTACTTTTATGACCGGGCAAAGTAATTATACTTTGGCGGCCGGGCTTTATTCCCTGCAGGCAACGGAAATGAGCGGGAGCTGGCCGGTTTTCGCCGCCGCTTCCCTGGTGGTTTCCCTGCCGATTTTGGTTATCTTTTTTGCGATTCAAAAATATATGGTCTCCGGTTTAACCGCCGGGGGGGTAAAAATGTGAAGAATTATCTAAGGGACAAAAATACCACTCTTAAGAATTATTAGACTTCACAGGGAGATTTGCGCGGCAGGCCGCACAAAGTCTCCAGACTTTGGAAGGAGCAGTTTAGTTACATGAAAAAAGAAGCAATTTTGCATATCCCGATGTCGGAGTATGCTCATGCAATTACAGAAAAAGTAGTACTTTTCCGTTTACGGGCGGCGAAAGATGACTTAAAGTCATGTACGCTTTATTACGGCGACCGTGCCTTCCGGGGAAATCCGGTGGTATTTTCACCAGCGGTTATGACTTTGAAATATACTGACTTGCTATTTGACTGGTGGGAAATCGAATTCGAATCCCAATACCGGCGGTTGTGTTATTATTTTATGCTTGATGACGGAACAAAAAAGCTATACTATTTTTCCGGCCTTTTCGGCGAAACGATTCCTCTTGAGCGTTCGGAATTTTTCCAAATGCCCTATGTTCACCGGGCTGATATCGCAAAAGCGCCGGCTTGGGCGCGGGAAGCGGTGATTTATAATATTTTTCCTGATAGTTTTGCAACCGGCAACCGCTTTATTAGTGAAAAGGCTTCGGAACTTACATGGAAAAATGAAGTAAGCCGCAGTAAGCTTGGCGGGACAATCCGTGGTATCAGTGCTAACGTAGATTATTTGAAAGAATTAGGAATTAACTGCATTTATATTAACCCGCTGTTTGCCGCGGGCGAGTATCACAAATATGATTTGTTGGATTATTATAACGTTGACCCTTGTTTTGGCAGTAATGAAGATTTTGCGGAAATGGTCGGTATCTTGCATGAGAACAACATCCGTGTTATAATTGACGGGGTATTTAATCACTGTGGCTGGCGGTTTTTTGCCTTTGAAGATGTTGTAAAAAATGGCCCGGATTCAAGATATGCCGATTGGTTTTACCGCTTGGAATTTCCGGTTATCCGTCCGGAGACCGGGGAAGAGATTCCCTCTTATGAATGTTTCGCCTACGAGCGTTTAATGCCGAAGCTAAATACGGAAAATCCGGAAGTGATTGCCTATTTTTGTGATGTTTGCCGGCATTGGATTGATACATACAATATTGACGGCTGGCGGCTTGATGTTGCTGATGAGACAAATAACGAATTTTGGCGGGCATTTTACCGGACGGCAAAAAAAGCTAACCCGGAAGCTTTATTGATTGGTGAGATTTGGGTAAATGCGAACTACTGGCTTGACGGTTCGATTTTCCATTCCGCGATGAACTATGATTTTCGCAAACACTGCCGTGACTTTTTCGGCACCGGACTTATTAATGCGGAAACTTTTAGTGCCCGGGTTATTGATATCCTGACCCGGTACCGCAAAAACTTAACTTATGTACAGCTTAATATCCTGGACAGCCATGATGTCAGCCGCTTTCTTTCATTATGTAATGGTGATAAACGGCGGCTAAAGTTAGCTTTACTGTTCCAAATGTGTTTTGTTGGCATCCCAAGTATTTTTTATGGTGATGAACAAGGACTTACCGGGCTTTTAGAAGAAGAGTACCGGCAGCCGATGAAATGGGATGGCGGCCAGGAGTTATTTGCTTTTTACCAGTGGGCGATAAAGTTGCGTAAAGAAAATAAAGCCTTAATGCACGGTGAATATCAGATTATTTATTTTGCAGAAAAACTGCTCGTTTTCCGGCGGGCTTATGAAGAAAATGACATCACTGTCATATTAAATGCCGGTGAAATGGCAATTACTTATGAAGGCCGTGTGATTGAGCAGTTTGGATATGAAATCATCAAAAAGACAAAAAATTGAAAGAAATACTTTTTCAATCGGCAAATTTGTGCTTGCAGAAACGGGACTAGTGCACCGTATCCTATGTCCGTGTGCAAATTATGCAGAATGAATTTTCACTCTGCTAGGCGGAGAAATGAGGCGTAGTGGGCGCTACGCCGATTGACGACAACGACGCAGATGGAAATCCAAGCAAATAATTGCACACGGACATAGGATACGGTGTACTAGCATTCCGGATAAAGATTGCAAGTACTTGAAAGGTACGGGCTGAAAAATGGCGGTCACTATCCGTGATGTTGCGAAAGAAGCAGGCACAACCATCGGCACTGTTTCAAAAGCAATGAACAATTCATATACGATTTCCGGTGAAATGACGGCTCACGTAAAAGCGGTAGCCGAGCGGTTGGGGTACCGCCCCAATGCAAGGGCACAGAGCTTTTCCCGCCGCGCTAACCGCGATGTAGCTTTTTTGACCTACCTTCCGCGTGACATTGGTTTTACGAACCCGCATATGTTTGAGATTTTGGTCGGGGCTGAAGCGGCCTTGCGGGAAAAAGGGTATTCCGTCAAATTATATAGTTGTGATGCCGATAATGTTTGCCATCTGGTTAAAGAAGCTATTGATACTAAAATGGTGGACGGTTTGTTATTGCACGCCTCGGTAGTAACTAGAGAATTAGCCGTCCTTTTAGGCCATACCGGGGCGGCGCATATCGTAATTGGAAAACCGGACTTCGGCAATTCTTTATGCTGGATTGACAATAATAACAAATTCGCCGGGGAAGTTGCGGCGGCTCATATCTATGAACAAGGTCATCGGGAAATAGTATATTTCGGCGGAACGGATAAAGACCATATATCAACCGACCGCTTAAAAGGAATTAAATATTACTTGGAAGAGCGGGGTATTTCGTCAGAGGACTTGATAGTTTATCAAGGTGAATCTTCCCTCAAAAGCGGGTCCGAAATGACGGCAAAACTTTTAAGTGAAAAAAAATTACCTCCGGCGATTATTTGTGCAAATAATTTGCTTGCCTTTGGCTGTTTGAAAGAAATACAGCGGGCGGGGTTAAATGTCCCCGGACATATCTCATTAATGACTTTTGATGATTATCCGTTGGCGCAGTTAAGCGACCCGGCTTTAACTACAGTCAGTATTAATGTTTATGATATGGGTGTTTCGGCCGGGAAATTGCTGGTGAAAAAAATCAAGCGGCCTGAACTGAAAATTCAAACATATACAACAATGCCGGAGCTAACTATTAGAGGGAGTACCGGTGCGCGGTAAGGTGAAAAATAATGCTGTCGTCAAAAGCTTCAAAATGCCGCCCCCCCGCGGCTTTTTAAAAATGCCGCCCCCCACGGCTTTTTTTGTACATATGCTCAAGAAACTGAATAATCTGATACAACCCTACCGCAATAAAACACAGGATAATAATCGAAGTTATCACCATATTTAATTGGAAGACCTGCGAACCATAAATAATTAAGTAACCAAGCCCGCGCCTCGCGGCAAGAAACTCACCGATAATAACCCCGACTAACGCAAGGCCGATATTTACTTTCATATTGCTTAAGATTACCGGTATCGAAGCCGGTAACACTACTTTTATGAAAGCATCTTTTTTGTTGCCGCCTAAGGTCCGGATTAATTTTAGTTTTTCCGCATCAACCTGCATAAAACCGGTATAAAGACTGATTATCGAACCAAAAAGCGCTACCGAAATACCGGCGACAACGATAGTTTTCAGGCCGGTTCCAAGCCAGACGATAAAAAGCGGGGCTAATGCTGATTTGGGCAGGCTATTTAAGATGACAAGATAAGGTTCCATGATTTCTGATAATAGCGGTGAAACCCAAAGCAGAGTCGCAACCGCCATACAAATAAAGAAAAGTATCACGAAGCTTATCAATGTTTCCAATAGAGTGACACCGGTATGGGTAAAAAAGCTCAAATCATAAAGCATATCGAGGAAGCATTTTAGTACCAGCGACGGGCTGGAAAAAAAGAAAGAATCAATCCATTTCATTTGGGCTGATAATTCCCAGATAAAAAGGAAAACAAAGAGGATAAGGAAGCGGCATGCGGTAATACTGCGGTGCCGGATCCGGTGCCGCCTTAAGAAAAGTTCTTGCGAAGTTAACGTTTGTTTTTTAGTGTTGGTTGTTTGTGTATTCATAAGGTTATCCCTTCGTATTAAAGCGAAGAGATATTCTAAGTCATATTGAGAACTATGACTAATAATATCTAAAGCTTCGCTTGGGAAGAATGGTATTGCCATTCTTCATGATTAATTGTCACATTGAAACTCTTCCCATAATTTTTTAAAATAGCCCTTAAATTCCGGGGCATTCCGGGCAGCTAGCGGCCCTTCTTCCAGTTTTGTCAATTTTATATCAAAGATGCTTTTAATTGTGGCCGGCCGCTGCGATAAAACAATCACCCGGTCGGCAAGACTGATTGCTTCTGACAAATCATGGGTTACTAAAATAGCGGTTTTTTTTGCCTCTTTGATAATCGTTCCGATATCGGCGGAAACAAGGAGGCGGGTTTGGTAGTCAAGGGCGCTGAACGGTTCATCAAGCAGCAGAAGTTCAGGGTCCATCATCATCGTCCGAATCAAAGCGGCACGTTGTTTCATTCCGCCCGAAAGCTCACCCGGGCGTTTATTCCTAAAACGATAAAGCCCATAATCATTTAAGAGTTTTAAGGCATATTCTTCTTTTTCCGGAGTCAGTGTCCGGTTAATCTCCGGGCCAAGCAAAACATTTTTGTATATTGTGCGCCAGTCAAGTAAATGGTCATGCTGAAGCATATAACCAATCCGGGTATTATTGCTTAAAACGATTGCGCCGAGTTCGGGTTCAATCAGGCCGGCAATAATTGAAAGCAAAGTCGATTTGCCGCAGCCGGATGGCCCGACGATGGCAAGAAATTCTCCTTTTTTTACTTGAAAGCTAATATGTGAAAGGGCAATCGTTTCCCCGGTCAGGCTATGATATGAAAAGCTTATATCTTTGCAGTCTAATATATTATCCATATTATACTTTATGAAAAGCAAAGGGTTGTGTGAGTTGCTTTTTTCGGTTTGGTTTAATTTGGTTAAATACAATATTTTACATTTTATAATGCGAAAAACAAAGTAAAGTATGCGAAAAATGTATTGATATAAGTATTGAGTTATGTTAAGATTAAATTCTGATTTAACCATAAATGAAAAGAGGATTTACAAATGGATGAAAAATTGCGAGTAGGTATTTTAGGCGGGACCGGTATGGTTGGGCAACGTTTTATTTCCCTTTTAGAGAACCACCCTTGGTTCGAAGTAACCACCATTGCTGCTTCTCCCCGCTCTGCCGGGCAGACATATGAGAATGCGACAGCGGGGCGTTGGAAAATGGACAGCCCGATGCCGGAAGCGGTTAAAAACCTAATCGTTTTAAATGTCAATGAAGTTGAAAAAGTCGCAAGTGAAGTTGACTTTGTTTTCAGCGCCGTTGAAATGAGCAAAGATGAAATCAAAAAGATAGAAGAGGATTATGCCCGCGCCGATATCCCGGTTGTGTCCAACAATTCCGCCCATCGCTGGACACCTGACGTACCGATGATTATGCCGGAACTTAATCCGGAACATGCCGGAATAATTGAACAACAGCGCAAGCGCCTTGGAAGTAAGCGTGGTTTTATTACGGTTAAACCGAATTGTTCAATTCAAAGTTATGTTCCAATCCTTGCGGCATGGAAAGAATTTGAGCCAACCGAAGTTGTTGCCTGCACCTATCAGGCCATTTCCGGGGCCGGCAAGAATTTTACCGATTGGCCGGAAATGGTTGGCAATCTAATTCCTTATATTGGTGGTGAAGAAGAAAAAAGTGAAAAAGAGCCGTTACGCATTTTGGGTGAAATAAAGGAGGATGCTATCGTCCCGGCGGCCGGCCCGGTTATCACCTGCCAATGCTTGCGGGTCCCCCTTTTAGATGGGCATACTGCCGCGGTATTTGTTAAGTTCAAAAATAAACCAACCCGGGAGCAATTAATTGAAAAAATCAAAAATTTCAAAGGGCTGCCGCAGGAGCTAAACCTACCCAGTGCGCCGAAGCAATTCATGCATTACCACGAAGCGGACGACCGCCCGCAGGTCAAACTTGATGTAGACTGCGAAAACGGAATGGCTATCAGTGTCGGACGTGTCCGCGAAGACCACTACTTTGACTTCAAGTTCATCGGCCTTTCGCACAATACCGTCCGGGGGGCAGCGGGCGGCGCCGTACTATCCGCCGAACTACTTAAAGCACAAGGCTATATTACAAAGAAATAGAATAAGGCCATATTAATAAAAATAGTACAGAGCCTATACTTACTAGGAAATGACTAAATTGCAAAATTTAGTCCTGCTATGAGTAAGTTAAACAAAAACAACTCGCAGGAACCTTAGGCCGCCTTCTTCCCGAAAGAAAATATGAATTGGAACCAATTAGGCCGTAGTGACGGAGAGTGTTTATTGTTTGGCTTACGTAGTATCTTAACTAACAAAGCACAACTTAACTAACCTAGTGTACTAAATAATTATAAACAAAGTAGGAGCCAACCATGGACGATTTAAACTATCAAATCGATTTTTTGACAGCCAAGTGTGCCCAACTAACCAACTCAGAAAAAATGTACCGCCTGATATGCGATTCCTCCGACCGTGCTTATATCTACCAGAATTTGCTCGATAATACCATCAGCACCGTCAGCAATTGGAACTACTTCTTTGATTTTGAGATTAAAGAAGTAAAAGACTTGACCGAAATTTTTAATGCAATCGAAATAGAATACGCCATTCCCTTACGGGAAATGCTCAACTTGGAAAAAACCGGGATTGAGAACAATAGTACCATTATCAAGCTGCGTAATGGCAAGACTTGGGTTGAATTAAGCGTAACTGTTATATACGATGAGAAGAGGGAACCGACTGACAAAATCCTCCGTTTTAATGATATTACCAAAATCAAAAACGCCAACGATGAACTCACCTATATGGCTTATTATGATATCTTGACCGGTTTGTATAACCGTAATTATTTTGTCCGCCTGCTTGCTGACTTTATCCGTGATGCGGAAAAGAAAAAAGATATCATTGCGGTTTTGTTTGTTAATATCGATGAATTTCGTAAAATCAATGATGCCTTCGGCATGGTTATTGGTGATGAAGTAGTCCAGCAATTCGGCCAGTTTTTAGCTGATTTCAAAAGCGATAACGTTGTTGTATCGCATTTTAATGCCGACTCTTATTGCATCGCTGTTTATGACCCCGTTGGCCATCGCAGCGTTGATATTATTACCACCGCGATTTATGACCGCCTTAAATGGCCTTTTTATATGAGCAACCAGCAAGAATTAATCCTTTCGGTCAGCATTGGCATCGCCGAGTACCCGGAAGCGGCAACCTCGACTCTTGAACTGATTAACTGCGCTGAAATTGTTATGTTTAAGGCAAAAAGCCTCGGGACTAATTCGGTCAAATATTTTGATGCACCGATTTTACAAGATTATTTGCAAAATATTTCAATCGAAAATAAATTAAAAGAAGCAGTTTTCAGCCAAAACTTTTCCCTCAATTTTCAACCGCAATACAGTATTAAAGGAAAAAAACTACGCGGGGTAGAAGCGCTGATCCGCTGGCGCGACCAGGACGGCAAAATGATTAGCCCGATGCAATTTATCCCGATTGCGGAAAAAAACGGGACGATTGTGCCAATTGGGGCCTGGGTCATGGACGAGAGTATCAGGACTTATGCCGAATGGCGCAAACAATACAATTACCCGATGATTTTGTCCCTCAATATTTCGGCGATTCAGTATGCCCAGGAAGATTTTATTGATACGGTAATTGATACAATTGGCCGTTATGGTGTCAATCACGATGAAATTGAATTGGAAATTACTGAAAGTGTTTTAATTAATGATTTTAAAGAAATAACTGACAAGTTACATGTCTTGCGGGATTACGGAATCCGTATTTCTCTTGACGATTTCGGGACCGGTTATTCCTCTTTATCCTATTTAAAGGGCTTGCCGATTACGACCCTGAAAATTGACAAGAGTTTTGTCGATACCATCCTCTTTGATGAAAATACAAAAGTCATCACTGAATCCATTATTTATATGGTGAGAAAACTCGGCTTTGAAACGATTGCGGAAGGTGTTGAGACCGAGGAACAATACACTTATTTGGAATCAATCGGCTGTGACGGCATTCAGGGTTATTATCTTAACCGGCCAATGCCTGCTGAAGATATTGAGAAGAAAGTATTATGCCATTTATAATTCGAAATAAAGAAGTAAAATACCTGAATACATATTATGAGCGGACCGGCAGCCAAATCATTGTCATGTACGGTGCAAAAGGTGTAGGGAAGCAGGCAATCCTTAATGATTTTCTTTTGGATAAACCGTCTTATTATTACAAAGCCCGCCCGGCTTCGGAGCGGGAACAGCTTTACCAGTGGGGTAAAGAATTAACTGAAAGTAATGCGAAATTTTCCAAATATCCTGACTATGATGATATTTTCACAGCGATTACCGAAAAAAACAAAGTAAATACTAAAGCTAAAAAAGTTCTGCTTATCGACGACTTTCAATTTATTATCAAAAATAGCCCGTCTTTTATCAGCAAATTGGTCGGGCTTGCGCATGGCCAATGGAAAAAAGCGCAGGTCTTAGTAATTTTGCTAAGTTCGCAAGTTGGCTGGGTTGAGAATTGTATGGTGGCAAGAATCGGCGAGCAAGCTTATGAACTTTCAGGGTTTTTGAAAGTTAAAGAATTGAATTTTTGCGATATCACCGCTATTTATCACAAGTACAAAATCACCGAGGCAATCGAAACTTATGCAATTCTGGGCGGAAATCCCGGGATGTGGCAGTACTTTGATGAAACGCTTTCAGTTGAAAAAAATATCTGCAAGAATATTTTAGCCCCGCAAGCATTTTTACACCATCACTCCGAGCGGATTGTCGCTGATGAACTGCGCGAAACCGGTATTTATAATACGATTCTTTCGACAATTGCCGAAGGTCATCACAAGCTTAATGATTTGTATGTTCACACCGGTTTTTCGCGGGCCAAAATTAGTGTTTACCTTAAAAATCTAATGGAGCTTGGGCTGGTTGAAAAAGTATTTTCTTTTACTTCCGAAAAGGAAAATAATACCGGTAGCAGTAAGGGTTATTACCGGATTGCCAACCCCTTTGTCCATTTTCATTTTACCTATCTTTATCCTTATCAAAGCGATATTAAACGCTTAACCCCGAATGAATTTTATCAAAAGCATATTAGCCCGACCTACAAAAGTTATGTAGCGAATTATTATAAATCAGCCTGTATTTCGAAATTGGAGTTGTGGAACAAGGGAGACAAACTGCCGTTTAAGTTCACGCATTGCGGGCAGTGGCAGGGCAGTATTGGAACAATTGATATTGTTGCAAATGATTCAAACGGGAAAACCTTAATCGGTTTGTGCAACTTTGAGAAACCGCTGATGACCTATGATGATTATGAATGGTTACTTTTTTGCGCGGCTAAAGCTAATCTTTCGGTTGATTATATTTATCTGTTTTCGGCGGGCCGTTTTGATGAAAAATTGAATCTTGAAGCAAAAGTTAAACAAAATATTTACTTGATTGGAGCTAATGACTTATAGTGTTAAAAAATCTTTATATAGCAGAAAAACCTAGTGTCGCGCGCGAATTTGCGCGGGTGCTGAATCTAAGGGCAACCAACAAAGACGGTTATATGGAATCGGAGGAAGCAATTTTTACCTGGTGTGTCGGGCACTTAGTGACAATGAGTTATCCCGAAGCGTACGATACAATATACAAACGCTGGTCACTTAATACAATTCCTTTTATACCGGCGGAGTTTAAATACGAAGTAATTGAAAACGTAAAAAAGCAGTTTAAAATCGTCAGTTTATTGTTAAACCGTGAAGATGTCGGGACAATTTTTGTCTGTACCGACTCGGGGCGGGAGGGCGAATATATCTATCGCCTGGTTGAAAAACAAGCCGGAATTAATTTAGGTAATAATTATCAGGGTAAAGAGCGCCGCCGGGTTTGGATTGATTCGCAGACTGAAGATGAAATCCGCCGTGGTATCAGGGAAGCAAAAGATTTAAAGGACTATGACAACCTGGGTGCCGCCGCTTACTTAAGGGCAAAAGAAGATTATTTGATGGGCATTAATTTTTCCCGCGCTTTGACCCTGAAATATAGCAGCACGATTAAATCTTACTTAAAAGCTGACAAAGCCGTCATTTCGGTCGGGCGGGTAATGACCTGTGTCCTTGGCATGGTGGTGAAACGGGAGCGGGAAATCCGTGCCTTTGTTAAGACCCCGTTTTACCGGGTATTGGCCAAGACAGAAATCGGGGGGAAAAGTATTGAAGCGGAGTGGAAAGCAGTCGAGGGGGTTGCAGGAAACCCCGGAAGCCGTTACTTTAACTCACCATTATTGTACAAAGAAAACGGCTTTAAAGCGAAAGAAACAGCGCAGGAATTGATTGATTTTCTTTTAACTCCTGAAAGTGAGCCGTTCATCCTTGATGCGGCGGAAAAGAAAAAAGAGCAAAAAAATGCCCCGCTATTGTACAATTTAGCCGAATTACAAAATGATTGCGCCAAGTTTTTCAAAATAAGCCCGGATGAAACCCTGCGGATTGCCCAGGAACTTTATGAAAAGAAACTGGCAACTTATCCGCGGACTGATGCCCGTGTCCTTTCAACTGCCGTTGGCAAAGAAATCGAAAAAAACCTAAAAGCTTTAACCGGTTATCAATTACTTGCGGATTTAGCAACAGAGATACTAGATAACGGCGCATACAAGAAGATAAATAACACCCGTTATGTTAATGATAAGCAAATTACCGACCACTATGCCATTATTCCAACCGGGCAGGGCCTTAAGGCTTTGGAAAGCCTCACACCGGTTGCCGCCAAGGTATACGAAATCATCACCCGCCGTTTTTTAAGTATTTTTTATCCGCCGGCGGTTTATCAAAAGGTCAGCTTGACTTTTGCCAACAAAAATGAAAAATTCTTCGCCAGTTTTAAGGTATTAGCTGATGCGGGATACCTAAAGGCCGCCAATCACGCATATAGTGGAAAAGGTAAAGGGAAAACCGGGGGCGAAGAGCAAGCGGGGCAAAAAAATGAAGAACAATACGAGCAGGGGGATGATGAAAGCTTTGACCTTGAGTTTATCAAAACTTTGGCGGCTCTGAAACCGGGCTTGGAAACACCATTAAATGGTTTGGAGATAAAAGAGGGCGAAACAACCCCGCCGAAAAGGTACAATTCCGGGACCTTGATATTGACAATGGAAAATGCCGGGCAGTTTATTGAAGACGATGAACTGCGGGCGCAAATAAAAGGCAGCGGTATCGGCACTTCCGCAACCCGCGCCGAGATACTGAAGAAGCTTGTTACGATTAAGT
>Ga0131853_10002222_pt1 | contig 34813 bp, 26 predicted proteins | sample TergutLab28metaG_FD_92764 | JGI IMG/M metagenome (GOLD analysis project Ga0131853, IMG submission 92764) | Labiotermes labralis P1 segment gut microbial communities from Petit-Saut dam, French Guiana - Lab288 P1 (version 2) (version 2) | ecosystem: Host-associated > Arthropoda: Insects >... | reverse complement strand
GAAGTACGTACACGGAAGACTAAACATCATCACGATTGCCTAACCACGCCGGACCCCGATCGAAAAATCCCACCAGTCCACACAGTGGCCATCTTTAATACTGAAACAACTACTAATCCATACACTTCACAACTACCCTTACACACACACACACACACACACACACACACACACACTAAATCTCTGAGTGTATTACTATCATAATGGTACTTTATACCAATTTTATCACATTTATATTTTGGTATATATTGAATTGTAAACTACGGTATCCCGCAGGTAATATCACGGCATGTACCTTGTCTAATTACCATTATTTTATATAGCCTGATGATGGCCCTGTAGGGTCGAAACATGACGCTCAGTTGATAGTTGCATAATAATAACATTGCACCATATTTTTATGTAACGACGGTCAATAAAGAACACTGTTTCAAGTACACACAACGGGATGGAAAACCCTCAAATTAGAACATGTGAAAAGTACACAAGTTAACATACAAAAACTGAAAAGAGATAAGATGTCATATCTATAATAAAAGTGCTGTATTTGTAATATAAATTAATATTTTACACCCAATTTCAGTTTGAAAGAAAAAGTTCAAGTTGTGAACGTGATGTTCAGTGCATTGTAAAATTGAGATCTCCATTTATATATGATAACCTGCTGTTTATAAACATTTTTCCCCTCATTTTTCAAGTTGATGCCTCATGATGGCTTCTACAAGCCGAAACATATAGCACATAATGTGGCAATAAACGTTATCAAATAACTACTGTTGTGAGTGATAGTCTCTTTTATGTACCCAAAAGCTTACAGTTTCGCTATTAAAGTTCTGTACTCTGTACATAAATGCATGCTGTACTTACTGTAGTCATAGTTGATAACTTGATTAATGTCTTAGTGCCAAGAGAGCAGCTGTACAACTAAAGAAGTGATGTTATGACACTTTGTGAGATGTACTTTCAGCTTCCTAAGACCATGTTATTACACAGCCAAGGATTTGAACCCATACCAGTCCATGTGGGTTGTGTGGTGGACAAAAATGGAACTGGGATAGAGTTCTCTTATAGTCCTTTTGTTTCCCTGGTCATTGTCATTCCACCACTGCTCCATACTCATTCATTTATCAATTGCTGATGCTGTAACATCATAGCAGTTGATAGGGTCATTAAAGAACACACTTCAGCTTCCCAGCTGGTGCAGTAAAACCTTTTCCCTTAGGCTTTATGACCTCATTCTAGATGTGCATCATCATCACCACCATCATCATCATCTTTATGTAGAGTATTCACAATTGTATACCAGGTACAAACAATGTTAATATGGTATACAGTGTTACATCTATTCTGTAGTTACAGTTTGTGGTATGTGTAATGTTATTTCCCATATTAAGCGTTCTGTACTTTTTATTTGCACTTCCTGAAGCATATGCACAGTACCAAAACATGGCTTTTTTTTGCATTTCCTTGATTGTGTGCTTTCCTGTTATGTTTCTCAGGTATTTTCTGAATGATTTTGAGATGGTTCCAGTTGCCCCTATTATTACCAGTATCACATTTACTTTTAGTTTCTACATTCACTGTACTTCTATTGTAAGGTTTTTGCCTCACCATCATCAAGGTCATTATCATCATCATCGTCGTATATATTGTTGCTGTTATCGTCACCTTTGTGTGTTGTTACTTAATTTTGAATTTCAGATGACCCAACTGATATAGCTTATTTTTCTAGTAACCAGAATTTCATGAAAGTGTAAATAGAATGTGATTTATTCTCTTGAAGAGACATGTTCTAACATCCTTCCACTTTGTGGGTCTCATTGCAGTATTCAGAACTTCACCTGTAGAGGACACTAACATCGTTAACATGTTCATTTGGTTGGGTTTCAATAAAACATGAAGTTATACTCAACTCTTGCAGCAGATGTACTTATATCAGTTTGGACATCCTTGCTAGGGTCCTCTGTTACATTCTGCAAGTTAATCAATTGTTTCCTCCCTCTACACTAATGACATTGAACACTCAAACTCAGAGTTAGTAAATCAATCTCTTCCAGAATCATTCCCTGCCCTCATATCTTGCAGCAGCTCTGCGCTCAGTCACAGCAGTACTTATGCAATTTCACACCCTCTATCAACATTTAAATTGGTAATTAGTGACACGCAGTTAATCTTCGTTCTTATAAATGAATTGCATATGTTTTGAATTTTGAGTGAGGATTGGATTTCCTTGTTAAGTGTACAATTATTTCATGTTGGTGTCCTATATTTAGCTCCATTACTGACGTCATAATGTTAGGTCACAGCTTTCAGTGGTAAGGCACTAATGTAATTTTCTTTGTAATTTTCAGTTCAAAAAATATCTATATTCAAACACTCTGTTTAAGTGTAGATACTAGAGCTGTGTCACAATGATGAATGTTTTTTTTTACTCTCATTATTGGTTTTTGTAATGTGTTCAGTGTATTTCTGAGTTGAGGTTGATTTTTCAGGTGATGAGTTTTCTTAGTATTTTGATATTCTGTATGCTTTTCATAAAAATTACATAGATACATAAACCATAACATAAAGCCTTTTTTTTACAAGTGTCGTATGTTATGACATTTAATTACATGAATTTCATGCTAATATTAACAATATAACATTTAAATTGAAACTTTATAATTATTTGGCTGTAAATATAGTTTTCCTAAGACAACTACTGAACCATTTTTTTTTTCTTTATGTTCTGTTGACCGTGCATCTCTATACAATCTTGTAAGTGAAACCAACTTGGGGAACAATTTTCTTAGTATATTTTGTCAATTTTATTTATAACCGCTACATATTTTGGACCTCTCCAGGTCCATCATCAGGAGGAATAACTGTATTTATATGACACTTGGTATTTTGTTATTCTGTATAGCTAGCTGTCTGGTATGCACACCAGACAGCTAGCTATACAGAATAACAAATTTTGTTTATTGTTGATCACCTGCTTATATTTAATTAATTTTAAACTTTAAATTTGATTATTTCATTCTTAATTCTGGCATGAAATCTTGTGATCCTCACACATTGTCACTGATGATAGCTCTGTAAAATCAAAATCATTATGTTTTGATACATAATGTTAGTAATAAGGGTTTTAATTAGTGCTCTATCTCTGTAATTGGTAAAGTTGTTTTGTGAGACTACTTTGTTTTACTTAAATTTTTGTGTCCTGTTTGATTTATTTTCAGTAACATCTACTGCTATGGTGAACTTCTTCACACCATTCAAATGAAAAGAATTTATCATGATTCTAAAACATTTGTAGACATGAAAATGAAGCAGCTGCCAAATAAAACATGGGAAATTTTTCAAGAACTAATGAGCAGAACTGCGTCAGACCCCTCCACTGAGCAGCTTAAAGACTTTCTTAATGAGAACTTTGAACCTGCTGGTAGTGAATTTGAAAAATGGGAACCATCTGATTGGATTAAGCATCCAAAGTTTCTGGATAACATTGCCGATTCTGATTTTCGTGAATGGGGTAAACAGCTAAATTACCGATGGAAATTTTTGGGGAGGAAGATGAAAGATGATGTGAGAGAAAATCAAGACCTGTATTCCATTATTTATGTTCCTCATCCTGTAATTGTCCCAGGTGGGCGATTCCGTGAGTTTTATTACTGGGACTCTTATTGGATAATACGTGGCCTGTTACTGTCAGAGATGTACACGACAGTGAAAGGGATGCTGGGAAATTTCTTCTCTATTGTTGCGAGCTATGGCTGTATTCCAAATGGTGGGAGAATTTACTATTCAAAGAGATCACAGCCACCATTGTTGATACCCATGATGAAAAGTTACTTGGATGCAACTAATGATGTTGCATTTTTGAAAGATAACATCGATTTAATGGAGAAGGAGTTCCAGTACTGGATGACAAATCACACAATCTCAGTTGAGAAAGATGGGAAACGTTACACTCTGGCGAGATACAAGGATGCTTCATCTGGCCCAAGACCAGAATCATACTCGTAAGTACTTTGTAATTAGTGATAACACAGGTGGCATGTCAATTGTTTTAACAATTAGAGAACAGAATGCTGTGGTTGAGTGGCTGGCAGTCCTGTTTCATATTTGGAAGGTCACAGTTTTAGGTCTGTGTCCACAGAGCAGCTGTTCTGACTTAGTTTTTCATTGTTTTCACACAGTCTGTCCAGACAAATGACAGTATAGATCCTTGTATTCATTCATCTCTGCTTTCTTGTGCATTCTTTCAGATCCATTATCCACTGTCATCCTGTCATTTGTCATTATATAATCCTAAAATTAGAAGCGTCACTAAGTAAATTAAGAATAAAGATTAAAAATGATATACATTTGGTAAAAGCAGTTGATGTAAACAAAACTAAAGCCAGTGGAACCAACATAGCCCATTCTAATGTCTTTAGAGGAAGCAGTGTTAAAATGAACTAATGGTACATAGCTCAGTTCAATACAATTCAGTGGGTATTTATTAATATGCAGGCTTAACAGTACTTATGCCTATTATAAAGCCAGCACAAAGACACAAATGAAACACAAAAACAGTACAAATATACAAAAACAATATGGCAGGAGAAGAGCAATATAAGGAGTTCTAGGGCAAAACCGTAAACCCTGAAAAAAACGTAGATAAGGTGATACGAAAATCCCACAGATTAGTGCATAATTTGTTTTAAAGAAGTAATGGTTGTCCTGAAGGTATTGACATCTTTACACAAATGGTTAGCAGCTGAAACACATCTAGCAGATGGAGAGTTTTTTTTTATAAGTAGCAGTAAACAGGAAGGAGTTTCAAAAATTACAACAAAGAACTTGAATACTGGTAATATCAAAAAGGGAGTGGCAACATTTTAAACCTGAATAAACGTAAATTAAGTAACGGTGCATCAAGAGAGTCTTCTGTAATACAAGGTATGAAGCTTTATAAATTTAAGAAAATCTTTATATGTTAACAAGTAATGTAAAGCAACATGATGTAATCCAACCTAACCTAGCTTATTTGGAGTAACCAGTGCTAGAATTTGAATCATTCATGAATTCCTGTATGGAAAGATGTCAAAATCTCTCATGTGACAGGATGTTGAAAAAGTAGGATATTCCACCCTTTAACAACCTGAAGTTGTTTCATCTATGGATATGTTTCATCATAGCATTATCTGTCACATGGTCTGTCAAACTGACATTCTGTTGTTTGTGGATCATATGACATGGATGCCATGTAATATTCTGATGAAGTTGCTTAATTTATGGACAAACATTGTTCATATCGTAAACTTCCAGTTTTATATATATATATATATATGTACACACACAGCAGCCTTCAGTCCTGTTGTATATAAATGCAGAAGTGTAGCTCTTGCATTCCAAATTTCATTGCACTAGAATGGAGATCAGAACATATTTCAAACTGGCTGCTAACTACACAAACGTGAGATTTATGGTTCTCATAATTTATGACAACAAACAATTTTGTTCTGGTATATAGCACTGTGTGTTCCGGTAGGTATGTACTGACCTTTCAGAGGAATTCGTTGTCTGCATCGTCAGAGTAGGTGGTCCAGGCAGAAGATGCATCTGCACGATTAGTACGTATCTACCTTCATAATTACATATAACCGAAGATGTTTTTCCTGACTGCTGAAACACTGGATATATTACATTTGCAATGAATTTTGTCCATCACTGAAGCAGTGTCCATTTGTATGTATGTCATCTATTCACACTTGTATGTTCCAGCTTCAAAACCACTTTATCCATTTGTATGAAATTTAGTGTTGGTGAGGCAGAAAATTAGTTTTGGTCCGAATTAGTCCTTGGAAGCTGTCACTTTATGTAACATGTAACTGAATTTATTCGTTGTATTTCCGTCAGCTTGTTGGGTGGTATAATCACTATTCACATTGAGGATGTTCTGTTATTCTGTAATTGAATAATGAAATGCTCAAATACAGCATGCAAGATTTGTTTGGTACAGTACTTTTTGTAGCATTAATTGTCTTTATAAACTTTATAGCAAAGGCTGGAAATGGAAATGCAAGAGATTGCGGTCCAACAGCAGTGTTTCAGGCAGATCGAGTTTTGTGGGATGTGAAGGTGTGTCAATTGGTGAATAGTTACTAAAGTTCTGAAGGAAGGTAGTGCATTCAGCTTTGCGGTCAGGCAGTTGAAGATGGGTTGACTCTTCTTGGCCTGCTTGATGCCGAAGAGAAAAATACTGTAACTCTCTGAAATGTCAGTAACCATTTACAAATCAACATGGCTTAACATTGCAGAAGTCTTAGCTGTTCAGTAATATGACAGAGTACAAGTGTCTTCTTTACTAAATATTGCAATTTAAAGGTTTAACATAACAATAAAACATTCCTTGTTCATATTTACAAGGATCATATATAGGTCCAAAGTTCAGCTATGCTGAGTGAGGTTTATTGTTGTTTTTCTCAGTTCATTCAGACAAGTGCCTAGATTGTACCTCAAATAAGAGCAATGCTACATCCTTCCATATTCTCTCAGTAATCATCTTGCATCATTTCACACTGTATAATGACAGCTGTGGACAGTGTTATTCAATAAACCAACAATGAGTGAACAATGGATGAATGAATGAATAAATAAATAAACAATCTGGTCTCTTTTATGTGCATTACAAAAGTTAATGTTTTTCAGTTTCTTATTTCATGTTATCTACAATTTCATGCCTTGTCTGTGCTAACACATTTTGAGCACTAGAGTCACTTTAAGTATTCTGTGATTCCCTTTTTCGGTACATGTTTGTGCTTACAATTCACATTCTGGGTTCCAGTTTTGAAGAATACTAACCTACTACTGTTCTTGGAATGATGCTGTTTCTGGACAGGAAATTGGATTAATATGTGGTGTTTGTATGTTTCAGTGAAACGTAATTAGTGGTTTTTCTTTTTTAGGGAAGATTTTACGACTGCCCAAGCTTTTCATACAGATGAAGCGAAAGAAGCATATTATTCTGAGTTAAAAGCTGCGGCAGAATCAGGTTGGGATTTCTCAAGTCGTTGGTTTATTCAAAATGCCACAAATAGAGGTAAGTATTATCTGTTAATTCCTCCTTTTGCAGTGTGGTATCTGGACTACATTCGTGTTTTAATTGGTTAGATTATAATAGCAGACTGTCATGATCTGCAATGGTGATATATGAGCTCTGTACCAAGGGGGAATTTATGTGTTGTTCTGGTAACATCCACCTGCTGAGGGAAAATCCTGTACCATGGAGTTCTTTAATGTTACCGTAGTTAAACACATTTAATGATTGAAAGCAGTAATGCCTCTGTGGTGTGAGAAAAGGGCTGAATTTTGGTTAAATAGTTTTGTGTGTATTTTTATCATCCAGTTTTCCATCCAAAAATATAAAGATTAAAATGCACACATCAGTGATGATAACGTTCAGTACACAGCAATAATTTTTCCTGTCATCATGAAACATGGTCCTTAACGTTAAGGGAAGAATAGGGTGCTGAGGAAGATATTTGGATCTGAATGAGGAAGTGACAGGAGGATGGAAAAACTTGTATATCAAAGAGCCTATTGAATTTTTTGATCACAGAATATTGTTAGGGCAATGAAGAATGATGAGGTGAGCAGGGTTTTTTTTCATGCAAAGCTTAGCTGTGAAATAAAATCAAAATTGTAGTCAGAAAACATTAAAGGGAGAGGCAAGTTTGAGAATGACATTAATGTGGATGTTAAGTGATAGGGTATGACTGTGTGGACTAGGATGTTATTTCCAGTGGCTGGGTCTTTTGACTGTGGTACTGAACCTTTGGTTCCATGCTCTAGTTAGTTAGCATGAATGTGGTGAAGGTATACATTTGTGATGTAAGAAGGCTTTGTGTTTAATTGGATTAAGAAAAACTTAACTGTCAATGTTTTGAATTAAAGAAAAGTGATTGTCATGATAGCCTTTCATTTTATAATAAGTGATTTTGAAATGGTTGACAATCTCTTTTACTGTTGCAGGCACTCTCATTGACCTTAAAACACGATATATTATTCCAGTGGATCTAAATTCTATACTGTACTGGAATGCCATTCTTCTGGTGGAATTCTTTCGAGATCTGAACATGCCAGAAAAATCTGAAAAATACAGCATTATTGCAGAAGAGTGGTTAGAAGCCGTCACTGCCATTCTGTGGCATGATGAAGTTGGGGCATGGCTGGATTATGATATCATTAATGAGATAAAACGTGATTACTTTTATCCAACAAACATTGCACCTTTATGGACTGGGTGTTATAAGGGCAATGGAACCGAAGTGGGGAAAATAATGAAATATTTGCGTAAAACAAAGATAATGGAATTTGACCGCCATTACACATATCCAGGTGGAATTCCAACAACAATGGAGCACACTAGTGAGCAGTGGGATTACCCTAATGCATGGCCTCCACTACAGTATATCATGATTATGGGTCTTGACAATACAAATGATAAGTGGGCCAAAGAGCTAGCATTTGAAATGGCAGAGATATGGGTACGTTCAAACTACAAAGCATTCAATGAGACTGGCGTTATGTATGAAAAGGTGAGTGTGGTCATTATTTTGTCTGGTGTAAGCTGTAATTAAAAACAGTGTCTCATTAGAATAAGGCGTGCTGTCTGTCTGGTGAGGGAATTGACTTGACCTTGCAAGATGTTGTGTCCTAAGTGCTATCATAAGACAGGGATGCACAAGTTTTCCAAAAATCTAAGAGTTACCTTAAAATTCAAGGTGCCAGAAGGGTGACATGCAACAAGTTCCATATTGAGGATCCACAAATGATGGGCATGGCTGTACAAAATTTAGTACCCATAGCCATGTGGTTTGGAGGGTTTGTGCATCGCCTGTAAATAAGTACATTGCCTCTTCTGAAGAGCTTAGTGTTGTGGGGGGAATCTGCAAGATATTTAATACTATACATAATTTACTGTTTAGTGTGAGCATTGTTTGTATGGCAATAGTTTTGTGACCCATCATGTGATGCACCACTGCCACTTGTGTAGAGAATTTGCCATAAATTGTGCAACTGTATATGTCAAATTGTATTTTAAGTGCAAAGTTTTTAGTTTTACTTAAGAGGTCATTCTGAAAGTAATGTGTGTAGTATGTACTATACCCGATTTTGGCATAGGTGTACATATATAAAGAGCTGTTTTAACATGGTGAAAGGATCACACCTATTCTCTTCTACTAATGAAAGTTTTAAGTGAGCTGGTCAGGGTGGTGGCTAAAACACAAAATGACTTCTCACAACAGAGAAGATACTGGTGGCATGCACCCCACCCAAAATATATGTACAACTATTTGGTCAGACGAAAACCTTAAAAACTACCTTAGTGACTGATTTAGTACAGATAGTTTAGTAAAACTTTTCATTTTTAAACATACTTCCAAATATACCATACACAGTACATGCTTCCAATTCATGCTTATGTTTTTCTGTGCCTACATATGAACACATTAGGGTCCCGATTTTTTTTTGCATTTGAGTTATGCTGTAGACAAAAAACACTTGGAAGTGAGTGTGCATGTAGAATTACAATTTTTCTTATGTTGAAGGGAAACAGCATAATGACAGTGACAAATGTATTACATGTATTATGGGGATTGTTCCAGTATGATGCAACAGTATTTGGTGGACATGGCGGAGGTGGAGAATATGAAATCCAGGAGGGATTTGGCTGGACAAATGGTGTAATAATGGAGTTGCTACGTAAGTATGGTGGTCGTCTCACAGTTCACGACAGTTTCACTGATCCAGGATACGAACCAAGCCACCAATCTGAATCAAGAATTACTGTAGCAGGATCACCACCTAACTCACCTGGACAAGTTCTGACATTAATCCTGGCGCTGGTTGTCACACTTGCTGCAGGAGGCATAGGGTGAGGTAAGTAGCTCTGAGTGCTCTTGTATAGAGTAAGTCTGATGTTCTTCGAGTAATTATAGATTTTAGGCTTCGGCTTGCATTGTTACATAGAGGGCATGTGATTGCTCAACATTATGCTGTATGCAGAACTGAATATTGACTGAATGAAAGGAGGGTTGAAGACTGTGAATGCCGACAAAATTTGTCGGTTGCATCATAGTTAGCATCAACACTATTTATTTTGGCAAAATTTTGTTTGAAATAACTTTTTGCAGATCTTAAATTTTTAGTGGTGGGATGTGCTGAATAAGATTTCAATCTTTGCTAATGACTTTCATGAAAGTTCTGGTAATGGAGTGTGTGATCAGTGGTTTAGACATATGTCATAGCATATAACCTTTTGGTGGTCTGTGTACTACGTGATGGCCATAAAATGTTTTTGTGTTACTTTTTTTGTAAGTATGATATCTAATCAAATGAAACAAAAAAATGACTTATCACACTTGGAATTTGTGTTCTTGAAGTTCTACTTATGCGTCACAGTAATGTGGCAGGCGTCCTGACAGTACTGTGCTCAGCCGAACATGTTTGAGACATTCTGGTTTTATGGTTTCTCTAGCTGTGGTAATCCTGTGTTGTACATTTTCAACATTATCTGCACGTCTGGCATTTTCATAAACTGCCCTTTTTTTGTCTCGTCAGAAAATTTCAAAACATCATTACATATAGGAATGAAGGAGGCTGTGATATTTGGCTATTTCTTCCTATCCAACAACCTGGAAATTTTTCATTAAAAGCAGCTTTTAACCTCTTAAGTGCGTACATAATTTACAAGAAGTATATTGACCCTTCGTGGACCGGGATAGTGTAGTCGGTATAGCGACTCGCTACGGGCTAGACGGTCCAGGGATCGAATCCCAGTGGAGGGCGAGATTTTCTGCACCCATACAGACTGGCCCTGGGATCCCCCAGCCTCCTGTACAAGGGGTACTGGGTCTTTCCCGGGGGCAAAGCGGCCGGGGCGTGGCGTTGATCTCCACCCCCATCTAGCGCCGAGGTTGAAGAAAAAGTAGAGCTATACCTCTACTCCCCCTCTGGGCCTATGTTGCCTGTTGTAGGGCGAAATTTACCTTTACCTTTATCTATATTAACCCTTCATTGATGCTGGGGTTTACATTCCAACAGCTGTCGGGGGTCGGAGGAGTTCTAAAGATATATTACCCTAAAATGCACTGCACAGAAGCTGATGTTGAATGGTTAATGCTGTCAACACAACTTTGTGCACCTTTTGTTTGTATCTCTAACTGTATGTTTTGGGTTTCGAGAACTGTCATCAGACTAAGAATCTGTGTACAACAGTAATTAATGTGCTGTTGTGTGAATGACCCTCAGCTTAGTCAAGCTGTGTCATGAAGTGAGATTGATTGTTTTCATGCTCTTAAGAGTGGAACACTTCCCAAAAGTGTTTGTATTTTATTAATAACATGTTCAGGCTTTGTATGGTTTCTGAGATTATTGTATATTTTTATTACTGGTATTTTACAAGTCATCAGAATCAGATAGGCATGTTATGTTGGAAATATATTCAACTGTTTTGACAATTGTGTTGATCCAAATTAATTGTGAGTATTGAGACTACTGTGTTTGTCATTGATATTTTTTTGTTTCATTCATTTCCATGTTGTGGTTATGAAGCTGTAACATTTACAAGCACCAGATATGATTTGTGGACAGACTGTATTTCATACATTAAATTTGGACAGTACCATTGTCTTTTGTACCATTGGTTAAAAATCTCTAAAACTAGAGGTTGGTTTTGTTTGGTTACTAATGAAAGTTACATGCAGAATGTAATTGATCATTTGCTTTATTGCTGTGTCTTGATGTAAATTTTAGTGTTGTGTGTGTGTGTGTGTGTGTGTGTGTGTGTGTGTGTGTGTGTGTGTGTGTGCGCATGCGCATGCGTGAGAGAGAGAGAGAGATTTCATTACATTGATTTGTTTCTTTTCTTTTTGTTTCAGATAACTTTTCTTAGTCCTAATAAATTACAGCTTCTGGAGTGTTTGTGATAACAAGTCACATCATCACCAGGTCAGGCTAGACAATACAGTATGTGACAGTTTGTTGTCTGTGTTTCTCAGGGTTACTAGTATAAAACTGTTCCTGTAGTTGTCTGTTGACAGACACTATTTATACCAGCAGTATTCTTTTTTATGTCTGTTTTTTTGTTTTTGTTTTTATGTCTGTTACTACATAATTAAAAAGCAGCATTTATGAAGACTGTACAGCATAGAATGGTTTTAAAAGGTTTTTATTTTAAAAGTGTATTTATGGATAGAATTTATGTATATTAGTTTTCCATCCCTCAGTTTAATTAGCTGCAGGCCAGCAAGATAGAATAATGTGTGGTAATTTCCCCCCCTTATTTGGAAAGCAGCAATTTACCTCACAGTTCATAAAGCCTGATAGAGATAATATTTTAACACTCTAGTGCATCATAATGTTATTTTTATTAAAATATTTTACATGTTAAATTATTGCTTTCCAGGTATATTTTCAGATATTAAGTTGTTACCAAAATTCCTTGTTTAGTCATGTAAGGCAGCAGACATGTCTTGATGGTGATCATATTTATTTCAGCATAATCAGTTGGTTTAATGTATTTTAAATTATTTAATATGCTTTAATTATTTTAAGTGTTATGAATGTGTGTGCATTTGTGTTTTCAAGTTTTTGCATGCTTTATTATCTCACCTCTTCCTTGGATGTTTGCTCAGTCAACTAGCATGCCACTGAACTGTGTAATGTATGTCATGCTACCCAACTATTTGTACATACAATTTTTAATGTGTGTTTAGTTTGCCTTTACCTTGTTTTTCAGACATTTCCACCACTCTTATCTTAAGTTTTGAATGATTTTTTTAAGCTGAATTAGCACTGACTGGAAAGTTTTACAAGACCAAATATAATGAAATCCTATTGGGTTTTATGGCCTTCTCAATCTGTGCTGCTATCATCAGGGAAACATGCAGAGTGACTGACGTGTGGTACGTAACAGAGTAGCCCACAAAACATGTCTCCAAACTAAGCAGAAGCTCTGTTATAGACAAAGGTTGCACCTGCCAGGAATGTAGAGTCTGTTCCCTGTCTGTAGTTTGGGTTACTTTGTTCCGTATTTCAGTCTCAAAATTCTGACCTCCATTTTCTGAGCAGGCATCTTACTTTCTGACAGCATTTCATGACACACATCAAAGCTTTTGTCTTGAAATGTTTGCAGTATTTCTTTGAAAATTGTCCTTCAATTTTTGCCAAGAGAATCGATTATCTTATATTCTGTTTTCTTTTAATTCCCAGAATAATTGTGTCAATTAATTTAACATAATGATCAGAATTTATGCTCATCTGCAAACCAGAATTTGATTCTAAAATTATGTGAAGGAACTTCATGAACTGTAAGAGGATTTTTGGCACATCAGTGCCTCTTATTTTGGCTGTTTACGTTCCAGCTTAATGTGAATCATACTTCATCAAATGAGAGCACCGTTTTTTTAACCTGTCATAATTGGATACTTTCCCATTTTTCTGTAATTGTTCTTTTGTACAGAACTATTGATGCAGCATTAAAAGAGACTTTCAGTGACTTTTTTACCATGAGACGTACACACTGCACAAAATTATTGCGAATAAGCACATTTTATTTAACACAAAACACCTGTCACACCCACCAACTACCTGCTGTGTAGGAGGCACAATACTTGATGGGCCAGTTTGCCCATATTCCAGCCTAATAAGAAGGGAAAATTCTCAATAGACTCATCTTGGCTAAGTGAGCTCACATTTTCCTATTGTTGTCACCAAGGGGACAAGGCTGTTTGTTGTAAGATTTATGTATGTTGGACACTGCACATTTTTCACTGATGGTAGAGGCTGAGATGATGATCAAAATGTAGGAATATTATTCAGCACTGATGTAGCAAATTACCCTCAGAGAATGCAATTTATTATAACCATATATTTATTGTACACAAATATTGTTCCAAGATATATGTATTCTATCTTGCATGCTGAAAGACTTAGTACTTTGTTCCTCGCATATAGAACCTGATTTCATTGTGTGTTAGGTACATTTTTGTGTTACTTGGATTGTTTGATCATGTGCTTTACTATCAATAAAGTCAGATCCCAAGACTTCTTGAAATTATGATAGTTCCTTACCATAAGTTTGGAAGTCATTCATGTCAACATATTAGTATTGGCCTTATCTCTCTGGCATATCTGTGTGAGCAGGGTTTGTTCATCACTGCTCTTAATAAGGAAGCTAAAGTTTTACTGCAGGTTGGTTTCTAGTTAATACTTGATTTTTGTGTAATTTTTTTTTATTTGTATTCTCTTTTACACACACTGCATATTATTCACAATCTGGACGTGAAATATGTTGAAAAATTAATTCCTACTGAAGTAAAACTTCAAAGTACAATTTATAACTGTCTAAAAGAGGAGAACTGTTGCTTTTAAAGCAAAATGGAAATTTTCTGAGGATAATTTACTCTCGAAGATGACACTGTGGTTATGCCATGTTTTTATGAATTGCTATGAACCACCTGTTAATTTACATATGACTTACATCTACTTTTAAGGCTCCTATTTAACCAAAAAATTCAATGCCAAAAAATACGGTAACAGCCATTAATATATATAAGTTAATATTGCCTGATATGTGATAATTGATACCATTCATTACTGGTAACAAATAGTCATAGAGAACCGGAGGACTTGTCTCTGAAGTGTCACGTGTGGTTACGAAGAATGCTTTAAAAATGTACATAGGTATATACACGCACACACGATGGCAGTCCATAAAGAAACCGAACTTTTTTTTGTTTAATTTATTGCTTTACCTAAACTTAAAGTTCTCTCCTTCAAAGTACTCCCCTCCACTCTTAATACACCACTCCCAACGTTTTCTCCAGTTCTGGAACTCGTCCTGTAACGTGTTTTGTGGGATCGCAAGAAGGTCCCGTATCGAATTTTCTTCTATTTCCTCTGCCATCTGAAATCGGCGACCTTTTAGTGAGGATTTTAACTTCGGGAATAAGAACAAGTCCGCAAGGGCCAAATCTGGAGAGTAGGGTGGCTGGGGGACAACAGTCGTCTCATGCTTCGTCAAAAATTCACGGATAAGGAGCGACGCGTGAGCAGGTGAATTCTCATGATTCAGCATCCAGGTGGTGTTTGTCCACGCCTCAGGCCTCTTCCTTCGCATTGCCTCCCTCAAACGCTTCAGGACGTGTAAGTAGAACTCTTTATTGACTGTCTCACCACGTGAAACAAACTCATAATGAACGATACCCTTCCAATCAAAAAAAAAACCTATCAACATCACCTTCACATTTGAGTGACTCTGACGTGCTTTTTTTTTGGTCGTGGCGACAATTTTCCCATCCACTGCGTCGAATGCTCTTTTGTTTCAACGTCGTAACCGTACACCCAAGCTTCATCACCTTTATGACATTTTTCAGAAATTTTTCATCTGCATTCGAACGATGAAACAGCTCCTGACTGACTGACTGACTGACACGGTTCCCTTTTTGTGCATCCGTCAGCAGACGCCGCACAAATTTTGCGGCAACACGACGCATCTTCAGTTTTTCGGTCAAAATCAGGTGGCACGAACTTTTAGAGATTCCTACTTCTTCGGCAACTTCACGGACAGTTAGACGACGATTTTGACGAATCACAGCAAGCACTTCATCAACGTGATCGTCTTCTATTGACGTGGAAGGCCGTCCAGATTTGGGGTCGTCTTCGATGGACGTTCTGCCCGATTTTAAACGCCGATACCACTCGTGACATTGCGTACGGCTCAAACAATTCTCTCCATAAGCCTGTTGCAACATATGAAAAGTTTTCGTACAAGTTTTTCCCAATTTGTGACAGAATTTGATGCAAACACGTTGCTCCTCCAGAGCCTTCATTTTTCAACTTGCAAAAAATCGCCGAGGGTACTAAACACACGCTCATTCAAGTGCGCCTGATTCGATGACTGACTGACGTGGCGTGATGCTGCATGTGTCGGAATAAAGCTTAAAGTCTCCGCTACACAACGCCACCATGGCGAGCGTGCTGCGCGCGCTGGCTGGCTCGCAATTTCACAAGTTCGGTTTCTTTATGGACTGCAATCGTGCATATGGTTTGTTGTTAAGAAATGTTAAATTTGTATGTATCTGTATTTGTAATTTGCTGTTGTAAAGCATTAATTGAACTCAACTGATGAGAAAACTGATAACTTTTTTTTTTTTACAAAAATTGTATTAATGCGCAGATACATACCTGTGCAAAGAATTTAACATGTACCTTAGGAGTTTACCTTCTGGTTATATCCAGTATACATTCAAGGACTGTAACCAGATTTCCTGTTGTTGATTTTGTACTACAAGAATTAGTAATTTAAATTAATTTGGTTTGGTATCACCGTATTTTTTGGTGTTGTTTGCGACGAATATTAAAAAGGATTAAGTTTTTGAGACAGAATTTGAATTATAACGTACCATGATGTACTCTTCTCATTAAACACCAAACTTAAATATCAGCAAAAAAGATATGGAATGTATGTTATTACTTGTTGGACATTTGTAATTATGTGAGTGTGTGTGTGGTAAAATACAACAAACTTAACGTGTGAGATTTGAGGTTCTCACAGATGTGTTGTCTGCCATGTAGTGTGGTAGACAGTTACTAGTGTTTGAAGGAATCATACTGCCACTGTCTTATTGACGGAAGGGATGAGTGAGGAGATCTCGCAGATGGAACAGGCTCCTACAACACATAGATAACTGTCTACCTAACTATGTCATAATATCCAAGAAGACTAAAACATTATTTAATTACAAATGTCATATTCAGTTTGCATTTTTTCTGCTTTGGTGATTTAATGAGAAAAGTGAGTGTACTTATGAGTTTCAAATTGTTGTTTACCATCTATGTCTGCCCTGTTGTTTAATCCTGTAGCACTTGTTTTGTATTGTTACATTTTGCAAGCTTTATAGCAAATGTGTATGATGACATGTTCCTAGTTTGTCATGAACAGTCTTTCAACCTCAACTTAGGGTTACATATTGGATAGTAAGTAGCTTTAAATATTTCTCTGTAAATTGAGGTTATGTACATAGAAAATGAAATTATGTTAACTGTTGAATTTTAAGTCTTGCATTGACTGTGTGTGTCTGCATGCTTGCACGTACATGCAGGTATATCCTTCACTCTTAACATTATCCATGCTCCCAGATATAATGTCGTTGGTCTTTCTTTCTTTCTTTCTTAGATTCAGTGCTTTTTTTTTGTGGTGGTATGCAGCAGTGCATATTACTGATGCCTTTCTGTTTTTTTTTAAAAAAAAACCATTATTAAAATAAAATTACTGTCAATTATGGGAAAACATCATATATTGTCTGATGTCAATTTTTTTTCATGAAAATTTGTCATTTGGTCCCAAAATTGCAAGTGCACATGTATGCACACAAAATTGTACATAAGTAACACTATCTTGCTCCCCCCCCCCCACAAAAAAAAAGGCACTGTTGTGGTACTGTGTTTCTTTACATGAATGATAATGCTCCATTTCTTTCTCCTCTCCATTTCCAGTTACATGTGTGTTTATATGAGATGCATGCAGTTGGCTGCTGCCATAGCCAAAATCATCATCATTGCTGTGTGTAATTAGAACAGAGATATTACCTCTTATGGATAAGGAACGGCAAATGTGCATGGATGACTTTCCACCACTCCTACAAATCACATGCTACTGTTGTGGTGTTAAAACTCTTTTGGGAGGTCTTAAGTTCAAATGTCGCTCCATAGACTGGCTGTCCTGTCAGGTTTTGTACGATTTTCAGCAGTCCCATCAGACACAGCAGTACAGACACTCTGTAATTTACACAATTTCAAGTTATGCAACTGCAGACTTGCGCAGTTTTTAAAAAGTAAGTAAGGGGAAGTGGTAACATCTTGTAAATCTGTACTGAATTTTTCCTTGAGGGAATGAAAGTGCAATGAGATGAAGGTGACAGAAGAATATTGCAGGGTCATAACACAGTGGCAGAGTGACCATGCTGTGGCCAATTAAGTTCCATTGTGTTAGGAGTTTCAATTTCAACTTGATTCCCTTGTATGTACAGTTGTAGTGAACCATATATACATATATACTCAATTCTGACTTGCACAAAATTTGACTAGCACTGGACCTTTCAACCGTAACTATTGCATAAGTTGGGGAGTGTCTGTACTTGAGATTAGGCTGTTGCCATTCCCTTAACCATTTGACCGAATTCAGATTATGGTAACCGTTGTATTACTCAAGGTAAATAAGTTGAGATACTGAAATTGAGATATTGCAAGAGTCACTAAATAATTAAAAGTAAAATGACATTGTTAAGGACTATAGAAGACATTCGTAAGCAATGTATAGAGTTTATTTGGACTACAGTGATGATTTTACACATAGTTGTAGTACTGTAAACTGTGAAACAGCATATTATAAAAAGAGAATATATGGTGTATGCTATAGGCCAATACTTTTAAAAGTATGGGCCTATAGTATGTATCATAAAATGGTATACACTTTCACTTAGTGAATTAAATAAAGGGTGGAATATGTAGCATCTGTATGACAAATGATTGCTTTAGTTGAGGATTTGAATCTTCTGGGATGTGACATTTTGTTGCAATGTACACAACACGGCATCGTATAGAAGACTTGGATCCTCCGCAATACCACTGTCACAGGCTTAAATCTTGTGATGTTTTAGTGCTTTTCAAGTTTCAACATTTGTCAAAACAGTGTTGTCCCTTGCAAGATTTTTGATTTTCAGAGTTGCGTTGCAGAAGTTTCATGTCCTCTGGGATGTGATACTGTGTTGTTAGGTGTGTGGCTTCTGGGATTTCAAGGGATCACAGTGCTTTCATCTTCAGATTCCAGCAGTCTATGAGAAATATTCTTGCATAGCCTGGTAATGAAGATGAAGGCAATACGATACATTGGAATATCTGAACTACTCACCCAAGGACACTGTGTGAAATCCCAGAAGGGTTGTTTCTTCAGTTTCATCCCAAAATAAGTACACAAGTTGTAGGTGCTCTTTAGAGTCATTATGCTGGTCAGCATTAAGACTGAATTCTGTGGTTGTTACAAGGTGAAGGTTTTATAGATACAAAACAACATGGTGCTGTAACCTAGAAGACCATATTCTTAGTTGTAATTTACATGGTGTAAGAAGTCAGGTTCTATGAAGTTTTCATTTTGATCGTTGGCTTGTCTTCTAAGTTGGGATAGCATTGTAAGTATATTAACAAGACTACTGGCCAGATGACAGAGAAATTATGTTTTGATTCTTGGTAGAGGCAGCTGATACTTTCTTCTCCAAATCATCCAGGCCGACTCAGTCTCCTGGGGCTTTATCCCTGGGGGCAAATTGGCCAAGGTGCGAATCTTACAGTTCCATTTGATGCTGACGTTAACACTGTGTGGATCTGTGCCTGCACTCCCCATATGCCTCTGTGGCATGATTGTTAATTTATGCACAGACAAAACTGTAGATTTTTTTATTTTTCTTATTGTGTAGTGAAATGTGTTTCAGATACAGAATATGACTATTCTGGCTCTTTAAAACTATTCCTTTCGATGAACGAGTGTTATTTAAATTAGTTTGTGTTTGCTAGCATGACAAGGGAAAGTGATGGCAGTCATATTTAAAGTGTTTGAAATATCTTCCTTACATTCTTGTTAGAATTTACAGTCAACGTAAAGTTATAGGCTGTTCTGTTTTATTTACAGGCAGTGGCTTTCAGTAAATTGAAGGAATATTCAAACTTTCCCTTCTTATAGTTCACCATGGTTTTATCTCTTTGCTGATATGAGTTCCACCTGAACCTGAACTAGTTCCTTGTTATGTGACGTTACATCACGATGCTGCAAACGCAGACCCATACGTTTTTCACATAATCCCTCTGTATGTGCGTTACATGGCGTGAGTTGAGTCGTGTCCAGTGACATGAAGGGTCAATCTTTGCAGCATGCCATTGAGTGATATTCATTTTGATTAAGCATATTCAGTTTCGTTAGTGTTTGGGCAACTTTTGTGATGCATGATACAGGGCCAGGAAGGCAAAGCTTTTCACAGAGTGATTGCCAAATTTACATTGAAAATTACATGGTAATAATAAGTGGTGCAACTGGGACTTGTTCTTTCAGTACTCTCAGGTGACATTACATATTTGCAGGTAGAGTTCGTAGTTTCTGCACTTTGCCTATTGTTCAGTATTCCAAAAAGAGAACATATCATTTTGGATCCAGGATCTCTTTCTCTCCTTAGATGTAACAGCAGGGAGCCCAGAGATGGGTCCAAATGAAAGCTCTGTTCTCAGTCGCTCGACCCACTGTGCAGTGCACAAGGTGCAGAAAGTGGGTAATCCTGCGTGTAACAAGTCATTGTGAACAGCCTTTAGAATTAGCATTTTAGACACTTGTTCGGTGCTGAGACTGTGTGTCGTGTTGAAGGCAGCACAAACAGGACTTATTTTACATGTGATAGGGCTTCTTAGTGATGTATTTTATTTGAATAACTAACAAAATAACGCTGTTGTGTTTTCTTGTAGCTGTCTGTCACTGAGTTGTCATATTCGTTGGTATACAGGTTGGATACATGAAGTAACAGTGAATGGGGGAGGGAAAAAAACTCCATATCTCTTGCTCTGTGCTGCATAACGTGAATATTGTCATCGTTCGAGTAAGATATGCGTGAAATGAATTATTTTTGCGTTTGGGCAAAGGTGGTGGAGTCCATAATCTGTTCACCCTGACTTCACATTGTGAAGAAGCACCAACTCAGCACTTTGCATTCACATGGTATTTTTTCTTTTTTTTGCTTGCTGTATTGACTTTCATTTACTACTGGGTCGTGGTATTAAAGAGTGAGTATTGCTTGTGGATTAATATAAACTGAAGAAAGTAGGAATAAGGGCATCTGAGTCTACATATTTGGACTTCATATTACTTTTTATGCAAAATCCATGAAGTTTTGAAAATGGGTGCTGGGCCAGGGTTTGATAGTAGCTGAACCAAAGAGCTCAGTGGTTGGAATGTCCTTTTTGCCTGAAGTCATAAATTGAACACATTTGCAGTGTGTGTGTGCTTTTATATAGAAAGTGTGAGGAAGCTGGACAAAGTTTGAATAAATTAATGTAAATATTGTGTCATACTTTCACTGAATAACCTTTAAGTTGGTTTAGAAAGGCTGTAATTGTCAGGATGCAGTTTCCTGGGTACAGTTGAGAAAAAAAACTGAAGTCTCTTATGATGTTAATGTCTGGGTTTTGGCTGGAGCTACTTGTTTGTCTCACAGTGCACTTGTTTCACAGTCAGTTAATACTTCAGGAGACAAACAGCACCTCCAGGATTTAAGAAGCTTCTGGTTGACAAGTTTTATAAGCATTTTTTTCAGTGTTGGAAGTATTCCATTGTTTACAACAGAGGTGTAGTGCTAACCTAATTAAATTTGTTATTTCCGGCCCTCTACATGAGCACTTTGTCCAGTCACATACTGTAGTTGAAGACATTTTTGTATTGCAGTTAAACATATAAACCATGATGTTTTAAAAGCCTACCTTGCAACATGTTTGAATTCATAACGGTGGATATTACACTATGCATGTGTGTCCAGACACACCCCAACTAGCATGCCAGTTACATTTAGGAAGGTCCAGCACAAGTCAGAATTGAGTATGCATGTGGTCAGCTGCAAGTGTATGTACAAGGGAGTCCAGTTGAAATCCAAACTTCAACATGTAGAAACCTGATAGGCCACAGCATGACCACTCCACCACCTTTGTTATTGCCCAACAGTATTCTTCCTCCACCTTGTCTCATTGGGCGTTCATTCCTGCAAGGAAAAATTTGGCGTGTGTTTAAAAAATAATAGTGTAGCATTTTTCCCTCTTAAAAACCGCCTGAATTCAAAATGTGCAGGTCTGAGGGAGGGGGAGTATGTATGTATTATATATGTGGGTGCATACATGTGTGTTGCTTAAGGAAGATTTTCTGTCGGTCAACTTTTTCTTTTATGTTCTGCAGAAAAGTACCCTAAAAAATGTTGCCTTTTCACAAAGATCTATTGTTACCTTGCATCATATAAGGCTCTTGTTATTTCGTCACATCATTGCCATTCCCATCTCACCAATTTATACATCTACCATGTTATTTTCACTAAGTATAACTAATTAGAGGGTATGACTATGGGGTGGCTTCCAGTCACATGATGTTCATATGACGTCCTGTGAAAATTTGTTAGCTGATTCCAGAATGTACAGACAGACACTCACTGTGTTTTCATAAGCCTGATGTCCTTAGGGAAGGGAAGTAGGGAAAATGGAGAATGTATGTCTTGTGATGTATTGGGCATTATGTAGATGGATGAGAAACTGAAGGGACAAACTTACGGCCTGCTGTGTTGTGATACCCTGACAGAAAATTTGGTATGCACTGTTATGAATACATGATGTCACAACCTACAGGACCATATCCTAAACACACATCATCATGAAAGTCTCAGATTCTACAACAAGAGTAAAACCTGTTTATACATAGAAACAAACAGGACCTGTACATATTGACATTTTGGATAGTTTTTCAGTAAACATAGGTATGTCAGTATGTAGTTAGAAATAAAGCACAGTACATCATTTGAAGATTAAAGTCTTCTGGTATATAACACTGTGTTGTTGGATGGGGATCACAGTGCCTTTATTTTAGGATCAAGCTGTGCAAAAGAGTAGCTGTGTGGGAGGTCAGGTATGTAACATAGGTGTGCTGGACACTGAGGATGAAGGCACTTCAGTCCTTTGAAATATCACTGCTCACACAACAACACAGCACAGCATCCAAAAAAGACTTCCGTATTGAACAATATGGCTGTGAGAACCTCAAATCTTGCACAGTATGCATGTTACCTTATGTATTTATACTACTCCTGGGGTCTCAAAGTGGGAGTACATGGGTCAAATGAATTATTTTGAAATATAAGATGGACAACACTTCATTTTAAGTGGTGAAGTAAGTATATTCATTAAAATTAAACATGTGATTCATGCTTTAATGGCATACTGAAAATATAATTATTGAATTTAAATATGTATTGCTGTATTGTCTCTGCTGATGTACGTCATACATTTCCATCCATGGCTTTCAAACTTTTTGAGGCTTAAGACCTATGGTGAAAAATATTTGAAGAGAAATGAAAAATACTTTGCCACTGATCTTGGATCCATTTTATGACTGGAATGAAATTGGTGAGAGGATCACATAAAATGAAAAGGTGGGCTCCATGTTTCAGACCCCTGAAACCTCATTATTTTTGAACAGCACACAGTTTCCATTTCTTCCTTTTCTGCTCCTTGTTTTTTTCTCTCTCTCTGTCTAATTTTCACACTGTCCATCATTTGTCTTTTTCCAGGACTACATTACAAATTCTACACATATTTTATCAGCTTTAAGACTTCATTCTTTGTCATTTTAACACAAATGTTCCATGTTGGGTGGGAGACAATATGAATGACAATAAAAAATATTGAAGCAGTCTACCTTCTATTAAACACTGCATTTCCTTTCCATTTCCATATGAGCAATTTCCAATAAATAAAGTTAATTTACTTTGCCTTTCATCTTCTACTCTTACAACCATTTCCTGACAAAAGATTTCTGATTAACATTACAGTCTTCTGGATTGTGACAGCATGTAATCTGGTGGATAGGTATCAATGTTACTTTGTTAACTGTCTGTTACGGGAACTAGTTTACATAATTGTGGCCCGTTCATGACAGGATCACACTATATATGTGAATGTCAACATTGCATATTCTCACCAGTGGTTAAGTCATGGTTCCTCACACCTGCTTCCTACTGTCATGGAAGTATTGTCACTGGATGTTATCCATTGTATGTAATGAATAGTTTCAATATCAGGAGCGGTCACTGTCTGCAGGTAAAAAGGTGAAAGGAAATTTGTTACCCAGACGTATGATTTACTATGTTTTAGTTCTTAACCTAGAAGCCCCAATTTTGTGCAGAAGGCAAATATGGAGCAGATTTTGTTTGTTCTGTGTTGGTAATTTTGTGAGTGTGCAGTCACTGTTGGCACAGAGAGTGATAAGGCAATAAAATCAATTAAATTACTCTCGGACAAGTCTCACGTGTGAGAAATTTTACTCCTTTAATTTTTGCCACCACTATAAGAAATAGTTCTCATTCTCAGCGAATAAGTCACATATTCCATTTTTTGAAGCATTAAATAGGCTTTTTAGTGCTAGTATAGTTTTAAAGATGAATTTATAACAAACAGTCCATAAAACCTCAAAACATGTTAGGGCTGTGTTTCTCAACGTGGGAGGTCCTGAAATTGAGTGAATTTTACTCAGTAGAACGCTTTATTTTCATATTATTTTTTGTATTTTTGGAATTACTGCTAGGAACATTATAGTTTTTGCCATAAACTTTTGCATTTACTCATTAAGGTTTTTCACAGTTGAAGCTCTCTTATTTGTTAATGTTCCAACTTCAAACTTATGGTGAGTTGTGAAGGTATGAGGGAGAGTCGGACGAAAACCTTTAAAGTGCGATAAAAATTCAAAATACAGCTTGACTGTCTGTAAGTTGACAACATGATACCTATGGTTTGAAGAGTGGCCGACAGGTGGCAGTACAATGCAGGAATGCAACATGATGGCGCAGTAGTAGTGTGAAGATGGCGGCCTCGCTTGCAACATACAATTTAAGTTTTCATGTGACTCACCCTCGTATATGTGCATTGAGATGAATATGGAGAGAAGGTTACCAGAGTCATTGAAGTTTTGTAGGGAGTCCATGTTACCACAAGAGATACAATATTCAGAATGTATATTGCGTTTAAAAAGTTGTGGATGCATATGGTTCAGTTGCTTCCTTGTGTAGTTGCAAATAGATGTAGGACAAAATTTTATATCTTGGCTGCTGCAAAACTCCAAAGAGAAGAAATTATACCTGAAGGTTGGATATGTAGGGTACTAGATGGGAGGCACAGTAATTTGGCCCCAAATTTAAAAGTTAATACCTTACATCAGTGTTCGGGTTTTCATGATGGGAATTACTCAAGTGATCATGTGGTTGTTTTTAAACATTTAATATAAAAACCATTAGACTGGAATTTGAGATCCACATCCTTACAGCATTTATAAAACCTTCTGCAAAAGTTGAGTCTTGTATGTGTGTATTCAACATTGATGGAAGTTAGAACAAAGACATATGTACTTCACAAGTCTATGATCATTGGCTGAGGTAGTAGTCCTTCTCTTTTCCTGTGTCAGTTTCTTCCAGTAATGCCCCACCTACCACTGGTGCTATGTAATCTTAGCAATTGACAGCATTGTTAAATAAAACACCTGTCTGTCTTTGTCTCTCTCCATCTCTCGCCCTTATCTCTGCATAATTCTAACAGCGTTCATCTTCTATTGTTTTGTGTGGGAAACATTTTTATATATACATAGTGGGCTTGTCATTGTTCTAAGGCATTGCATGTTGGTATTTCTTGTTTTACCTTCAACTGACATACTTAAGCTATTTTTAAATTAATTAAATCTGTAGGAATACAGTCATCTTACAGATTAAGTAACATTGTTTAAGACACACTCTTGTAGTCTTGTGTTTCCAAGCAGTGTGATAAAAGCAGGAAGTGTGTAACAGTTGCACAATATTATTTCATGCTTGTTAGTGTGGGGGCACCAGTGGGAGTGCTTCATTGCTTCATGTATTTCACATACTTAGATTGTTCCTCTCAAGGTCACGGTGAATATATACCATATAAAAGGCAGGAAATGGAATACTTTATTCTGTACAGGTGATTGTTGTATGACAAATGAAATGTTCATCTTGTATCAGTGCAACACTAATTGTGTTTTTGTTACATAAGTGACTTTTGTTCTGACATCGAGTTTCTCTCATACTTCAGTGGTTGTATGTTTCTGTATTTTGAAATTACTGTAAGTTCAATGCCAGGCTCATAATTAATGAAAGGAATTTTTCTCAGTTACATCTTTTAGCCTGAATTAGCTGACCTAAATAAATTTTTTTGAGCTTGAGCTTGTGTGAAACCTGGGAGTCATCACAGGAATGACTGTGTACACTATAGTCTTTGGCGATGTGACACCCTGTTGTCTGGTATAAATTTATTCAACGTTTCAGAGGAAAATACTGCTTCCATCTTCAAGTTAGAAGAGGTAGCAGTGTCACATCCTGCATGATTCACTCTTCAGAAAACCATTTTCCATAGTTCCATTATGTGCAAAAGAAGAGTTCTTCAAATTTTACAAACTCTGATATAAATATATGGGAATCTTATTTGTTTATCATGTCCTTAGAATTTTATATATATTTCAGTTTTTTATTGAATTTTCTAGAGCCTGTGGTTGGGCTGTTATTGAATTTGCTATGACATAATAATGGATATTGTCTTCAAAAAAATCCCATTATTGTTATATTTTATTTAATGCTTCCAAAAACATGTGTATGTTGCCTGTTGCTCACTGATACCAAGATTCATCCAGTAATTGCAAAACTTTTATGAAGGAGTGACCCATATATCAACAGAATATGCTGCCATTTGCCCCTGCTGATTTGTTTCAGCAGTATGAGTCTACTCTACTCCGTCTGGCATATAATATTAACAGGTGATAACAGCTCTCCACACTCTTCAAAATGAAACTTTTGGGTATATAAGTGACAAACAAAAATTATTCACAACATAATTAGCATCAGTATAGCAAATACTTGAGTTGCAGTTAGCATATTCATATTTTGTAAGTATGGTGAGAGCCCAAGGACATTCATTACTCCAATTAGTCATAATAAAGGTGAAGATGTGTAAATTTCTAACTACTATTCATGGTATATCACTGCGTCATTTCCTTATTGCTATTGGCTATGGCCAGCTACTGTGTCTTGCTATGAAACCATGGAATTTACATGTACATGAAAGTAATAGAGTTACAGTTTGCTGTGTTCAGTTCTTCCTGACGTAAAGGGTGACAGAATAGTATGTTGTGAGTTTGTCAGACGTGGCACAGCAATCCCTCGCCGACTCTGTGCGGCATAACATTCCTGGAGAAGCACCATGGTTAGCAAGTGCAAAGCGTTATGTGGTATGTGGCCACTTTTTAAAATTTGTGAAGGCCCAACTAAGTTCCCTGTTCCTTCAATTAAAGACAGTGTAAGCAAAACAGCATCACACATAAAATATTACAAAACAAATGACAAGAGGGCTACCATAATGGTAATATTAAAGCATGAAACTGGTTTCAGATGGCTTTACTGCCCTACTGATGCTGATGACAAATGTGAGTGTCGTGGTGCAGAAGCCACCACTTACTGCTCCATGTACACAAAATGAAACTGTATCCATAGACTACCATATTTCCTGTTGATGCTGAATGACTTATTCTTGTGCTTGCAGAATGAAAAGTTAGGCTATAATGCTGTCAATATTGTAGGATTATGCTTGTTAGGATATGCAGTTATCTTGAAATGTGACACTGTGTCAGAAGTGTAGTTCCTGATGTTTTGAGAGATCCTACTGCTTATCTTTACATTCAGGGAGACTTCAGCTACTCTGTCTTGAAAATGAAGGCACTGTGATCCTTCAAAATGTTGGAAATTATGCATCCAGTGATACAAGTGTCACATCCTGAACGTTTTGAATCTTCAGTGGCACTGCGTAAACTCTAAATATCAAACAACGTTAGAAATTTTAAGTTTTCAGTAGAGGTACTATAGAAAACTATAACGATGGAAGTTTTTCTCCTAAGACTCCATAGATACATCTACCAGCTTGTCATGAACCAATGATGCCAATAGTACATATTGGTATGCTGTGTTTGTACTTTTTTTTAAGGAAAGTCAGGTGAAAGTAGGCTTAAGGTCATCCGTTTTGCTTCTTGGGCACTGTGACCTTTTGTTCATAAAGCACTGCATGGAACACTAGTTGACTTTGGACAAGCTTAGTCTTTTAGGAGCTGAGTAGATTGAAGCTGTGAGTATTCAGACTGCTGCTCAGCGTGTTGAGAGAATGTTGTGGTTTCATCTTCACTGATCAAATAATCCAAGAAGATGTGGACTTCGTCTTCGACCTCCTCCTCCTCCTCCTCATCCTTCTTCTTCTTCTTCTTCTTCTTCTTCTTCTTCTTCTTCTTCTTCTTCTTCTTCTTCTTCTTCTTCCTTTAGTGTTTGAAAGTTAAGGCCTTCTCAACGACATCTTTCCATTTCCCTCAATCCTGGATGCAGGTTATCCAATTTTTAGCCTTCAGTTGGCAAATGTCCTCTTTGATGTTATCCTCCCATCAGTACTTGGGTCTTCCATGTGATCTTTTGGTTAGAGGATTCCATTTAAATATCTTCTTGACTGTTCTGGTATCTGGCATTCTCTGTACGTGACCAAACCAGCTTAGTCTTTGGGCTTTAATATAATTGACTATATTTTATGTTTTATCAGTTTATCTAATTCTTCATTAGTTTTAATCCTCCATATTTGATTTTCTTTCATAGGCCAAAATATTCTTCTTAAAATTTTCCTCTCAAAGACCAGCAATTTCTGAATTGTAGTTTCTATCAGCACCCATGTTTCTGAGGCATATGTCGTCTTCGACATTTGAAGATGAAACCACGATGCTGTCTGGATACATAAGGTTCCAGTTACTGGTACCGAGTGACGTGGTGCCACATACAAGAAAAAAAGTCCATAGAGTGAATTCATATTTCAGGAGTGAATATTCCCATATTGAATGAAATGAATGTGGCCGTTCTTCTGTGGGTTGCTGATAAAGTCATGTTAAAATATTTGAATACCAAATTGAAGTTCTGAACATCTGATTGCTTGAATTTAAATCCCATTATGTGCATGGGATATTTTATTTCATTGAAGGATGCAGACTCTGAGATGAGCAGCTGTACAGTTTGAGATAATAATACCAACATTTAGGAGCAACCTGCTTGTATCACCTTTATGTTAAAAGAGTGACTACCATAATCTTCGCATTCACTCCCATGAGAATGTCAAATATTTACTGAGATGACTATGAGGATGTGATCAGATGGAACAGACCGTGACAATTTTATTTGTAAAGTGTATGAAATTAATTTCTTTCATGTATAAACTTAAATTCATACCATTTCACTTTTTTTTAGGTTGTACATGTTTATAAGACGTATATCTCAGCGCTCTGGAGAAAGAAAGCACTTCCCAAAGCTTCGTGGAGGCTACACAGAGCTGAGAAACCTGACATTAGATTGATGACTAGCAGTTTAACCAGGCAGCATGCCATGTAATAATACTGAATCTCTCTGGATGATGATGGACAGGTGAACAAGTTGAAGCCATCAATAAGGAAGGACCACCATTGGTAGAAAGTGTAAGCAGAAAACAAGGCAGGGTAAGAGAGTGTTGTTATGTTTAGTATCAAGATGTTAGTTTGCATTCAGCATAGACAATGGACAAAAAATGGAAACCAGGTATTGTTACTGGTGATAATAGTTTCAAGGAAAATAAAACTACAAGATAGTAACCATGTTTCCAAACAGGCAGAAGGGAGGTGAATGTTAGATATTAATGGAACATCATATGACAAAAATTTTCTATAGTATATGTGTTTGGAAATAGGTTTTTAAGGAGGCAGTCTCATATAGTCTGATGGAAGTGTGCAAGATTTGGTGGCATATTGTCATTGCTGCAAAAACCTTACATCTGCTAATAAATAAGTGTATTTTGACAAGAATAGTGCCAGATAATAATTCAATACAACTTATCATTGGTCCAAGTGTGTTTATTTCAGTGGAGGCATTTACTTTGCACTTAAGGAACATTTTGCCATGAAAATGTGACTTCCTTGTCTCTGTAAAATATTCTTAGTTGCAAACTTTTTCATTTACTTCCCTTTCAGAACTGCTTTATGAGGCTGGAGATGGTGTTTCCTTCCTGATTGCATGGCCTCACGTTTATCACAGAAATTGTGACTGGAAAAACAGCTATCCAAACTTGTGTAAATCAGCTGTTTGAATGGAATTACGCCAACAAAGAGTCATCAGGACTGATTGCCTTATGTAAGATATGGATAATATGGTTTCGTGATAAGGTTGTTTTAAAAAGAAAGAATGAACTTGACACTGCAAAAGGACATCTCTTGATGAATTTTTCTTTTATGTTGACATTATACGATACATATATTGAACAAAATGTGCCAAATACTTTTTCATTTTGTGCGTTATGTATCTCCGAAGAGGGGGACATTTGACTGAAGAATTGTATTATTGATGTACCTTGGCATCTTGCATCTTGAAAGAAGCTATGTATTATCCTAAGGCCTATGATGGCACATATTTCAGGGGGTATGCCTTACCTGGTGCTAGTTTCCCACCTCAGAATTTCACACTGTTGCAACATTATCTGTGCTAGTAAATTAAATATATAAAAGTAGTATGTGTGAGATGATGTTCATGTCAGCACGTTATGGACTTGTGAAAAGATGAATGCCTATAGATATGATAATACGATTTGATATCAGAATATGGATATACCATTGAATTAATAAGATTTTTAATCCTGTCGTGGATTACTCTGGGAGAAAACGTAAAATAGGACATAGGGTAGATGTAGAATATCGTTTTAGACTGTACAGTCTAATCCTGGCCCCTTTTTGTGGTCTTGCGGATCATGATGCTGTTAATACCAGATTAATATTTTGTTGTAGGTTGTTAAAAATCATGTTATTACATGCTCTCTCTGTTATGAAATGTGTTTGTTTGTAGTAGTAGATATTTACATTTGCATATAGTTTTATAATATGTGAACCACAATTTTTGATTGAAAACATGTCATTCATTGAATTGTGTAATTTAAAATCATGAAGAACCTGTGTTCTGACCTCACTCAGATTACATATGGTTTGTAAGAGACAAGTGGTTTTCTTGTTTGTCTTTCTGTTCTTTGAAGTTTCTCCAGTATTTTGTATGGTAGCATTACTAAAGAGTCTGTCAAATTGACAGATTATTCTAAGTCTGTAAATCAGTTGTTAAGATCGTTTTGAATTTGCAGTATTAATATTGGTGTAGTTGTCAAGAGTATGTTGGCTTCCTGTAGCTATAGTATGTAGGCCTACATATTCCCGTGATATGGTTGTGTAATATGTATTTCATGCAATTGATGAAAATAAATCATAATCATGAAACGTATTGATAAAAGTGCAGGAAAGACTGCAGGCACGATTTGAAAATCTATACCGTGTTATGTTGTGTTGTGTATTGTGCATTTCATATAATTGATGAAAATGAGTGATAATAATGAAACATATTAAGAAAGCAGGAAATACTTAAGTCACAGTTTTAAAATCTAACCTTTGTGGATACTTGAAGCTGATCTTATGATTGCCAGGAATTTTATGTGTCATATAAAGTTACAAAAAATATCACTCCATTGGCACACGTGATATGGTAGCGTCCAGTTCGAGGTCTGTTACATTATGCAGAACTGATGAAATTACTCTATATTTACTTGAAAATCTCAAAATATTTTAGGTAGAAATTTTACATAAAGAATCTCCACAAAACTATTAGGCACCACATGGTTTGAGTGTAAATACACTTACCTTGTCCATTATGGTGGTCAAGTGGGAATACAAACCTATTTTGACTAGTGTCAATAGATGAGTAACGAGTGTTGTGATGATTCATGTTAGCTGTTTTGCTCTCTCGTAATGTGCCACATGTAGATTCATTTGAGATGATGCAATCAGAGAACAAGACATACTTCAAAGGGCACATTCAATGTCAACTGGAAATGTTTCTGTATTTTTTTATCTCAGTAGTTAACCAAATTGATGCACAAAATTTTTGTTTTACAATAAATGTGCAATTTTGTGCATCAAGTTGGTTAACTATTGAGATAAATATACTGAGATGCACGGTCAGCAAAATGTCAAAAAAAGTTTCTGTATTTGTTAATTATTACAATGTATAAGGGGCTCTGCAAACTGAATGGAAAGATATTGTGTCTGGCTGTCTACATTTTGTACCAAGCAGATTGGCATAGCAGTGAGACACCAGTCACCAATTATCCTGAGATTTCCTGGTTTTCCTTAGCCCCTGCAGACAACTGCCAACATAGTATGCCAGTTATGTTATGCTCACTTCCTTCTGAATCCACAGTTCATACCCTGCCAAAGCATTCAAATCTATATAATCCTTAATACTGGCAGATTCATTAATAACCTGCAACCTGCACCTCTGCTCTTTGCCTTTAGATTACAGTTTGATAGATAGGTGCCTGTGTTTCAGTGTAAAATGTTGTTTCCAGGTTCATGGTACTATAGGTTTCTGGTTGTATAACATTATACAGAAATAAGTTCCAACAAGATTGCTCTGTCTTACAATCCATGAAAGAGGATGGGGGTGTGTGAAATTTAAGGATGTGACACCACTGAACATCAAATTTATGGTCTTTTGGGTGTGATGCTATGTAACTTGATCTTCCTGAAATAGGAAGCAAGAGATTTCTTTGAAACATTGGTACCTTTTTACCACAGGATATGGTGCAACACCCACAAGACGGTAATCTTAATGTTCAATACTTTGAGAATCTTAAATCTCATATGCTTTTCATTGTTAGTAATGCAATGCCTGTGAGATTTGAGAGACAGACCATGACAGATGGAATGCCAGTGTGTATCATGTTCAGTCCTGCCTCTTACGATTTTGTGGGTGTCGAGAGGAGTGAGAGAGTAGGTACTTATTCCACAGAAAGAGAGAGAGAGAGAGAGTTATTTAATGATGTGGTCAGTTGTTAAGATTATGTGGCATGGGTGGTAGATGAATGAATGAGTGTGCAGCAATGGTGGAGTGATACAGGTGGTGAAAAACTGAAGTACTTGGAAACAAACCTGACCCAGTGCTACTTTGATCATCACAGGCCCCTCATGGACTGACTTGGAATTGAGCCCAGGATTTCACAGTGAAAGGCCAGAGACTAGCTGTCAGAGCTGTAGCATGACTGAAACAATGGTGCCCGTACAACCTGATTCAGTTCAGGTATTCCACCTGATGGAGCTCTAGTGAGTGTCGTTCCAGTGATTGCATTCTTGCCCCCACATACATGGAACATTTTTGACTCAGTTTTGTCTCCTTTAATTATCTGAGGACACCCACATCATTCAGGATCATTCAGTGTGTACAGAAGTATGTATTTGCAATAGTGCTGTTGAAGATGTTTCCTGAAAAGCATTTGTGGTGTTTGATGCAGTCAGGGTTGAGTCTTCTTTAACATCTAAACCTAATATTGTGGCTGCTAAAGGAATGTTTAATCTTTGTAATTGCATATGCAAAAAGTATGTCCCCTGTCTGTAATATTCAGCAAGCTTTTTTTTTTTTAAATCACTGCTTTTATTTTAGTGTTATCTGTCACTGTGCAGTATGTGTACTGTATACAAGGTATACATTGTATAAAAATATATGAAGTATTTACTCTTTGTACATGAAACTTTGTTTTACTGTGAAGGTTTCAGTCAATTGTGAAACAAGTTATTTAATTTGTAAAGGCCTCTTAGCTTTAATAACTTTAATATTACAACATACTCTGAATGTCCATTTTTTGATGTTCCATAATTTTAACTCATAAAATTTAAGTAGTTGTTCCTATTTATCATAGGTTATGTGACAGACTGCTTGTTTTATTGATTATTTCATGACAAACTTCATTTTTCTATTATATGTACAGGATATTTTATCATGTGCTCAATCTTTGATATCTTTGCATGACAGAATTATGATTGCAGGATCATATTTTGGTGTTTGAAGATGTGATTTGTCATATTCTTGCCCCCATTTTCTTGCAGTCAATGTCTGATATATCAGTTCAGCTTTCTTTGTATTTGTTGAAGTTGTTCCATTGTTTTGGCAAACAGCGCAGTTTCCATCTTCCTGTTGAAAGTTGTACATTCGATAGGCTAGTTGGCATAACGTCAGGAGACCCAGTGATCAGCAGTTGAGCATAATGATGACTGGAAGCAGATGTTGATTACTGGTACTATTAGTTTATCAGCTGACCTGCAAGCTAGTGAAACTATGTGTACAATTGTACTTTTTTTGCAAGGAAAAACATGTTTCCTGTTTGTCATGTTTGGTGATGAATTACCTGTAATTAATGTATAAGTATTTACTGGGCTTTATATTTCTAAATTTTGGCAAGAATATTACACACATCATTTCACCAAAATCAATTGAAATTTTCAGGTTATGGTTACATTCTCTTAAAGCTTTCATAACTTGTTTCTTTTATATGTTAAGAAATACCTAGAAATAAAAATGTTTATTTATAAATTCACATAATTTTATGTCATTTGCATTATTTGCTAGGGCCCATCCAGCCTTTTTTGCACTGAATATTGATGGCTTATTCTGTGAGAGTACACAGACTGGTGCATGAAACTGAACCCTCACCTCCATCATATTTTGCATCACAGATAAGAATTTTATGTTTACACAACATGCTTGTTGCGTGAAGTTTTTGAACAAGTTCTGACATATGCACACTGCATAATAGAGCCTGTGCATGTTCTCTGATCTTCCCTCTATATTGCTAAATATGCAGTGTTTTGTATGCATCACCAATGAAGTAAAATTGGTAATTTAAAGCAAAACATTTATAAATCCAAGTAGTGTAGTTCAAATGTGCATTTTTATAGTTGAATAAAGAGAGACCAACTTGATGTCACTTGCTTTTTTATTTCATTATTTAATGCTCAACATGTTTCGGTTGTTAATACATCCATCCTCAGGAGCTTGCGACTTATTTGTTGAGTTATTTC
>Ga0131853_10002221_pt1 | contig 34817 bp, 17 predicted proteins | sample TergutLab28metaG_FD_92764 | JGI IMG/M metagenome (GOLD analysis project Ga0131853, IMG submission 92764) | Labiotermes labralis P1 segment gut microbial communities from Petit-Saut dam, French Guiana - Lab288 P1 (version 2) (version 2) | ecosystem: Host-associated > Arthropoda: Insects >... | reverse complement strand
CCGCACTCTCAAAACATACGGCTTGTATTTTTTCTTTATTGCTTCTCACTTGGCTTTTATTTCCTTTTTAATAGGGGTTTTTATTTGCCATAAGGTAGGGATTTCTGATTGACAGTAACATTTCGCAGAGTGAATAATGAGTCCATTTTCCGACTTTGCGTGCGGTCAATATGCCGCTGTCCAATAGAATTTTCATGTGATGTGAAAGGTTGGACTGCCCGATGCCAATTTTTTCTTGTAATTCCGTAGCGCATTTTTCACCGTTTCTAAGAAGCTCCAAGGCTTTTAATCGCGTTACGTCACAAAACGCCATGAAGACCTTTGCGTTATCATGGTGCCTTGTCAATAATCTCACCCCATACATATCTAAATATTTTGATATGTATGTATTTTACATAAAATAAAACCGTGCGAAGGTGACTTATACGGAACTTTCGCGTTTTTATGAATTTTGGTGTTACTATCAATCAAGCGTAGAAGAAGCACTCGTGCGCGAGTGCTTCTTAGTGTTTAGTGTCATACCGAGTTCGTTAAAAAAAAATTAAAGTCTTTCAAGGAAGTAAGCATCGGACTTCGCGTATGCATTTGGGGCAAAATAAATTTTCTGAAAACCTCTTGATAACACCATGTTTGAGTATTACATCAATGAATTAATATGGAAAGGTAAATTATGGATAATCCAATAAAAAACAGCCTTCTAATAGTGGACGATGATGCGGCGAACCTTATGGAATTGATAAGCATACTGCAACCGGAATATACGATTATTACAGCCAAAGACGGGGTCGCGGCATTGAATATAGCGGAAAAGTCATTGCCCGATTTAATATTACTGGATGTACTAATGCTCGATATGAACGGCTTTGATATTCTGAAAGAATTAAAAAAATCTGACACCACCAAAAATATCCCTGTTATCTTCATTATCGGACTTAACAAATACGGTAATGAAAGTAAAGGTTTAGCGGCTGGTGCAGTGGATTACATACTCAAGCCTTTTGATGCCGCAGTTGTGCGCCTTAGGATTCGCCAGCATATTGAAATAGTTAATCTGAAACGTGAGTTGAAATCCGCAGTAGAAGCCGCAGATGTTGCCAATCGTGCCAAGTCGGTTTTTTTAGCTAAGATGAACCATGAAATCCTCACGCCATTGAACGCGGTATTAGGTATATCCGAAGCAAATCTCCAAAGTGAAAATTTATCGCAAGGTATAAGAGATGATTTTGCGAGAATATTTACCTCCGGCAAATTACTGCTTGGAATTATAAACGAGTTGCTTAATTTTTCTAAAATTGAGACAGATAAAATGAATATCATGCCTGTTCAATATGACCTTGCTAGCCTGATAAATGATTCACTTCAATTAAATTTAGTGCGAATCGGCGATAAGCCTATCAAATTTGACCTTCTAATTGAAGATAATATTCCCACATGTTTGATTGGAGATGGTGTCCGCATCGCGCAGATTATTAACAATCTGCTTTCAAATGCTTTTAAATACACGGATGAAGGCATTGTAATATTATCCTTTGATTTTAAACCCGGGCCGAATGAAAGAGATATAACGCTTGCTATTCGTGTGCGTGATACGGGCATCGGCATGACCGAAGAACAATTACATGCTCTTTTTGACGAGTATTCCCGCTTCAATGAAAAAAACAACCGCGCCATCGAAGGTACGGGGCTTAGCTTGGCGATTACAAGACGTTTAATCACTTTAATGAACGGTGAAGCCATCGTAGAAAGCGAACCGGGCGCAGGTTCATTATTTATTGTAAAGCTGCCTCAGGTGAAAGCAAGTAATGACGTAATGGGTAGGGAGTTAATAAATAATTTACGCAAATTTCATGTGAATTTTAATACTTACTAAAAACATCAAAAATAGTGTGTGGCCCTATGTCATAAGAAAACGACTTTTTTTGCAGAATTTACTTTCTATGGCTTTTGAAGTGCGTTAGCTATACATAATATAAGACCGCGCCAAGGTGACAAATACGGAACATTCACGTTTTTATGAATTTTGGTGTTACTATTAATAAGTGTAAAAGAAGCACTCGCGCGCGAGTGCTTCTTAGTGTCTTAAAATCAATTCCATTCTAAATATTCTAGGAATAGAGGGCAGATATGACAAAAACAATTTTTGTTGTAGATGATAACGATAACAACTTGGCTTTGGTAAATTATACGCTGAAAGAGCATTACCGCGTGCTGACATTGCCATCAGCGGCAAAAATGTTTGCGCTTTTAGAAAAAATAACGCCTGACTTGATTTTGCTTGACATTGAAATGCCCGAAATGGGCGGATTTGAAGCTTTGCAACAATTAAAGTGTAACAGTTCGCAAGCAAATATACCGGTTATATTCCTCACCAGTACGAAAGATGCCGCAGTTGAAGTCCGGGGGTTTCAGCTTGGCGTAATCGACTTTATAACAAAACCTTTTTCGCCTCCTGTTTTGATAAACCGTATCAAGACTCATTTAGATATTGATGAACTTATCCGCGAGCGGACATCACAGCTCCGAAATTTACAAAACGCCATCATATTCAGTTTTTCCGATATGGTTGAAAATCGCGACAAGAACACAGGCGGTCATGTTGAACGCACGGCTATATATATAAAATTACTAACGGAAGCTATGCTGGAGCGCGGGACATATGCCAATGAAATTGGAAAATTTGACATAGATTTGTTTGTGTCATCCGCACGTCTGCACGATGTCGGAAAAATCGTCATATCAGATGTTATCTTAAATAAACCGGGAAAGTTAACAGATGATGAATTTGAAATTATGAAAACCCACACCACTGAGGGGGAACGTATCATTGATGAGATGGCTTCCCGGTCGGGTAACGAGGAGCTTTTATTGAACGCGAAATTATTCGCGGGTACTCACCACGAACGCTGGGACGGAAAAGGATATCCGCACGGCTTGGCGGGAGCTGAAATCCCGATTCAGGGGCGAATGATGGCAATTGTAGATGTATACGATGCACTTATTTCCGAACGGCCGTACAAGAAACCTCTTACGGCGGAACAAGCGGTTAAAATTATCATGGAAAATTCCGGAACACAGTTTGACCCGACGATAGCGGATGTATTTTATGAGATAAGAGAACAATTTGAGACGGCGAAGCAGTAGATAAATACAAGTGACGGGAGAGAATGCAAAATGAAGGTATATACCAAAATAATCATTCTTTTTTGTTCTATGGTTTTTTTGATTTCCTGCATTCTATTCCTTTCTATGCACATAAGTGTAGGTGAGATACGGCAAAAAGGAGATTTCATATCGGAACGACTGGAGCTTAACGCCGAAGAGGATATCAGGCTTGAATTGTCGCGCATTGCCAATGTAATCAGCCATTACATAATCTCCCTTGAAGCGGAGATAGAAAGAAGTATGCTTAACGCAGCATGGGTACTTTACGAACTCGACAGAATATCCGAAGGTACGCTTACATTGGAAGAATTGGAACAGATAAGACAAAATACGGGTATGTCAGACTTGTATCTGACTGACATAGACGGCGTATTTATCCTAAGCACAGAACCGGAGGCACTTGGCATCTCGCTCTTTGACATAGGAGAACACTATCGAATGCTGGTTACCGGAGAATCAGATTACATTCCGTCAACGCTAACTGTTAAAGCGGAAACCGGGGAAATATTCAAATTTACTGCCATTCCACGGGCAGATAACCGCGGTGTTTTGGAGTCTGCCCTTGATGCAAGTGTAATTGAACAAAGTCTTCAGCGTTTTTTCTACGATTATGAAGGATTACGGACTATAAGCCTGTTTGATATCAATCTGATAACTTTAACAAGCAATTATGCCGAGGGGGTGCTGCCCGCATATAACAAAGGCGAGCGTGTGCCTTACAGCACTACGGAAATTGATGCTTTTTTTAATGATTCAGCTGAAACGTTAATACTTATGGGAAATCGGAACGCTCAAATTTATCATCCAGTAACAGTAGACGGAAATGCGCGGTATGTACTTTCAATTGATTTCGACACGACAAGTTACTTTGCCATACAAAATTTAATAAGTGATTCTGTTTCAGACTTGGTAAGGGAAAGCTCCTATATAAAAATTTTCTCATTCGCAATAGTTATAGTTATTTTTTTAATTTTTACAGTCATAATTTCAATAATAATCGGAAAGCTCATAAAAAAAATTGAAGAAGCACAATCAACCACGACCTCCATGTTTGAGGCAAACCCCCAAATAAATGTCCTGTTTGACGAAAACTTTAAAGTAGTTGATTGCAATCAAGCGGCACTTAATTTTATGCAGTTTAATACAAAAGAAGAAATGAACACGGAATTTGTTGAGCGTCTGGTAAAAAGCATACCGGAGTTGCAACCTGACGGACAGGTTTCTGTTTCATTGCGGGAAGGGCTTATTACAGCCGCCAAAGAAGGCTATATGAAATTTGACATAGTGTTAACAATTATAGACGAAAGAAAAAAAGTAAAAGTGGAATTGATTAGGATTCCATATGAAAACAGCTTTGCCATAATCGCCTATGTCGATGACATTACCGATATCTATCTGCGGGAAAAGGAATTGATTGACGCACATAAATTAAACGAATTCCAGTTGTCAAAATTAAATTTAACCCTTAGAGCGGCAAAAATAGGTTTATGGGATATGGAGGTTGTGCAAGGCGACCCGATAAACCCAAAAAATATTTTTACATGGTCAGATGAATTCAGGCGAATGGTAGGATTCAAAAACGAAATTGATTTCCCTAATATACTCAGCAGTTGGAGCGACTGTTTACACCCCGATGATAAAGAAAAAACTCTTGACGCTCTTGCAAAGCATTTACTTGATACAACCGGCAAAACCCCCTACAACGTTGAATACCGATTGAAAAAGAAAAACGGTGAATATGGTTATTATCACGCTTTCGGCGAAACTACTCGCGACAAAAACGGAAACGCTGTTCGAGTTGCGGGCTCATTGATAGATATAACCGAAAAAAAACAAATGGAAGAAGAAATAGCGATAACAGACGAGCGCGTAAAAATCATGTTGAACGCGACTCCTTTGTGTTGCGAATTATGGGATTCCAATTTCAATATAATTGACTGCAACGAAGAAACATTAAATTTCTTCGGAGTAAAAAACAAGCAGGAATTCTTGAACAGAATTTTTGATTTTACGCCCGAATATCAACCCGACGGTCGGCGTTCCGATGAAAAAGTCGAAATGCTTCTTACAAAAACACTTGACGAGGGGCGTTGTGTATTCGATTGGATGCACCTGCTGTCGGACGGCACTCTCGTACCGGTGGAGTCCACTTTGGTGAAAATGGACTATAAGGATGACTACGTAATCGCGGCATATTCACGCGATTTGCGCGAACAAATCCGCTTGAAAAAAGAAATTGAAATAATGTTTGAAAACGCTCCCGTGGGGCTGACTTCTTTTGACGAAAACTTTAAATTTATTGATTGCAATGAGGCTGTCCTTGAAATATACGGCGTTACAAGGGAGTTTTACAGCAACTTCTTTGGCAGTGCCGCGCATTCGCCCGAATTCCAACCGGACGGCTCAAATTCCCGCGAGAAAGCGATGAAAATTATTGAACAGGTTATGGATGGCGAAAAAATTAAAATTGACTGGGTTCATTGCACACCCGACGGTAAACCTTTGCCTGTTGAACTTACAATGGTGCGTATGCACAGAGGGGATAAGTATATAGGGCTTGGTTATATATATGATATGCGTGAACAAATCCGGATGAAAGAAGAAGTAGAAACTGCGTGTGAGCAAGCGACTATTGCCAATAAAGCTAAGAGTGCGTTTTTAAGTACAGTGAGCCACGAAATCCGTACTCCGATGAACGCCATACTGGGCATTGCAGAAATCCAACTGCAAAACGAAACACTCGAACAAAGCATAAGAGACGGGCTTGAGAAAATCTATATATCCGGCGATATGCTGTTGAGCATCATCAATGATATCCTTGATTTTTCTAAAATAGACGCAGGAAAACTTGAACTGTTTAATGTAAATTACGAAACGGCAAGCCTTATTAACGATACAGCGCAACTTAACATGATGCGAATTATCAGCAAGCCAATCGAATTCAAACTTGATATTGATGAAAACATGCCCGTTGTTCTTTTTGGTGATGAACTTCGCGTCAAACAAATTTTAAATAATTTGCTTTCCAATGCTTTCAAGTATACGGCAAACGGTACTGTTACATTATCGGTTTCTGCGGAAGAGTGCGAAGATAATTCCGGCATAATCGCGGTTTTCAAAGTAATTGATACGGGGCAAGGCATGAGTAAAGAGCAGGTTGACAGACTGTTTGACGAATACTCCCGGTTTAACATGGAAGCTAACCGCACAACCGACGGCATAGGTCTTGGAATGAGCATAACGCGTAACTTGGTACGCATGATGAACGGTACAATTACGGTAGAAAGTATGCCCGAAAAGGGTTCTGTTTTCACCGTGCGTTTGCCGCAAGGCAAAGTAGGCCCCGAAAAACTCGGAAAAGAAATTATTGATAATCTGAAAGAGTTCCGGGTACACAACCGGGCGCGGATGAAACATGTTCAAATTACGCGCAGTCCTATGCCATACGGCAACGTGCTGATTGTAGATGATGTTGAAAATAATATATACGTTGCGAAAGGGCTTATGGTGCCGTATGCGTTGAATGTTGATTCGGCTGACAGCGGATTTGCGGCGATTGAAAAAATAAAGAGCGGCAATTTCTATGATGTAATTTTTATGGACCAAATGATGCCGAAAATGGACGGCGTTGAAGCAACAAAAATTTTGCGTGAAATGGGATACACGAATCCGATTGTTGCATTAACCGCGAATGCCATGCTTGGGCAGGCAGATGTATTTTTGGAAAACGGCTTTGATGATTTTGTATCAAAACCGATTGACATACGTCATTTAAATGCCGTGCTTAACAAATTAATACGCGATAAACAACCGCCGGAAATCATTGAAGCAGCGGAAAAACAAGCAAAGCTAAAAAACATATATGCCGATAGCGAACCGAATCCGCCTATAGACCCGAATTTCGCAGAAATAGTTGTAAGGGATATTAAAAAAGCATTAGTTACGCTGGACGCGATACTTAAAAAAAATGCCCCTTACAGCAATGAAGATATGCAGTCTTTTACCATCCAAGTGCATGGAATGAAAAGCACCTTAGCAAATATAGGAAAAACGGCTCTCTCCGATATCGCCTTTAAACTGGAACAATCCGGGCGGGATAATAATATTGGGATAATCATTTCCGAAACTCCTGTTTTCCTTAATTCATTGCGTGCAATTGTGGATGAACTTACACCACATGAAGGGACGCTTACCTGCGATAAAACGGATATTGATAAAACATACTTAAAGGAAAGGTTGCTTGCAATAAAAGCGGCTTGTGAAGAATACGACAAAAATTCCGCAGATGAGGTTTTAAAAGGGCTGAGAAAAATGTTATGGCCTCAACAGATAAAGGAATTGTTAGATGAAATTTCAAAGCTGCTATTGCACAGTGATTTTTTTGAAATCATGGAACACATAAACAACGCAATAGAAAAAAATATTTTTTAGGAGGGCAATCTATGTTTAGTAAAGAACGGCTTTCAAAAATTTCGGAATTAAATTCCGAAAAAATAAAACAAATGGAGGACAGCCATCTAATTTCCCTTGCAACAAGCGTGCATTCTTTGATTGACGGTTTCCCGGCGCAGGAAGAAACCATGAAAAACGCGCTGAAAGAAAATGACCGCGACGCAATGGCTAAAACTCTCGAAAACATTGGCGGTATGTTGCAACAAATACACGCCGACAACTTGGCGAATATGTGCAAAAGCCATCTTAGCATCATGAACGACGCTATGCAGGAAAATTTGCAAACCTTTGTAATTAATTTGCTGAAAGCTGTATCTTCGCTGTCCATTGACTTGCAAATGATTGAGTATCAAACGGAGGGTGCGCCTTCCGATGTCATTAAGGAACCCGAATGTAAAAATTCTATACTGGCGGTTGACGATACGCATTTTTTTCTGCAAATGATTAAAACTATGCTTAAAGACACGGATTATAAAGTAACGTGTGTAAATTCGGGAGAATCCGCGTTGAACTATTTAAGAAAACATCGGCCTGCTTTATTTATCCTCGACATAGATATGCCCGGGATGAACGGCTATGAGCTTGCACGCGAAATCAGAAAATCGGGACACAGCGCACCGATAATTTTCCTCACAGGCAACGCAAAAAAAGATTATGTAATTAAAGCACTGCAAGTAGGCGCGGCTGATTTTATCGTAAAACCGGTAAAGGCAGACCAATTGCTTGAACGCATAGGGAAATATATAAAACCCGAACCAAAAGAGTAAGACGAAGAATAAATCCTACAGCACCCTGTGTGCAGGAAAGGAAAATATCATGAAAGCCAAAAAATATCTTACACTTGTGCTTGCGTTTATACTTGTGATTGGCATAACGAGCATACAAGCGGCAAGCACTGTGTTTGCGGATGTGGAAGTAAGCGTCAACACGCTTGCGGATTTACAAACCGCGATAACTAACGCAGGAACGGAGCCGACAACAATTATCCTCACTGCCCGAATCGTAACAACAGGAGATGTAAACATTGACGGCGCAGGAAAAAACATAACAATCCTGCGCGGTTTTAACAACGGTACAGGAGCAGACGCGCCCGACCTTTTCCGTATAAACAGCGGCACACTTACCCTTGCGAACATAACCCTTGACGGAAACAGAAGTGCATTTCCCAATGCCGGTGCCCCTTTGGTACTCGTAAGCGGCGGAACGTTTATCATGAATGACGGAGCGGTTCTTCAAAGCAACCAAAGAACAAACGGTAACGGCGGCGGCGTCAATGTTTCAAGCGGCACGTTTACCATGAACAGCGGAAAAATAATAAATAACACAGGTGCTAACAACGGTGGCGGTGTGGCTGTAAGTTTCCCCAACACATTCAACATGAACGGCGGCGAAATAAGCGGCAATGCCGCTAATATGGGGAGCGACAGGGGCGGTTTGTGGATAGACAGCGGTACAACCGTAAACATCAGCGGCGGCAGAATCATAAACAACGGCATATTTATGCAAGGCGGCACATTAACCTTCAACAACGACTACACTCTTGAATCATTATTAACGCTTTCATGGGATATAACCGTCCGAAGCGGCACAAACGGGCCGCACACCGTTACGCGCGGGGTTGGCGGAAATCTTATTACCTACGGCGGAAGCAACACTTTCACATCAGAAAACATTATCATTAACGGAAATAAGGAAAATTTCCCCGACCCCGGCGGTTCGCTTATTCGTATGAACAACGGCATACTGAACTTGAGCGGCGAGGTTGTTGTTGACAATAACGCGGGAAGCAATGTTTTCCTCGCCAACAACAGATATATCACACTTTCAACCACAATTCCGCTTGCCGCAGGGTCGCGTATCGGCGTGACAAAAACGGATAACGACGGCGTTTTTTTGCAGAACGGGGCGAGCGCGACTGATGTTGACTTTTTCTTTTCGGACGACGCGGCGAAATGCGTTGTATTTGATGATGGCGCATTGAAACTTGACGAACATACTTCAAGACTCGACAACTGTACTGTTTGCGAGATATGCGGTATGACAAACTTGGAAAGAACCTGCGACCCCGCCGCCCCTTGCGTTTTACACAGGGGCATAACTGCGTGGAACTTCACAAACGCAACAGAAAACCACAGCGGCACAGGTTGGGCATGGAATAACGAAACAAGAACACTTACGCTTACTAACTTAACCCACAGCACCACCGCCACAAACGCCCTTAGGTTGCCCGTCAACGCAACAATTGTATTAAACGGAGCCAGCTCAATAACGGCGGCAAGCGGCGGCAGTAGCACCTTCTATACTTATGGTATTGTTGCTGAGGGTATAGGTATGCTTAATATTACGGGCAACGGTGAGTTATTTGTAACCACAGGCGTAGATACTTCCGATTCCTCTACCGGTATTAGGTGTTACGGGCTGGTCATATCCGACGGCGCAAGGGTAACTGCCAACGGCGCAAATTTATCCGGCACAAGCCCAAGCATCAGTAGCATAGGCGTAGATGCCCGAGGCGTTATCATAAACGGCGGCGAGTTAAGAGCAAGCGGCGGCAGTACGCTAAACGGAAAAAGCTTCGGCGTTTTGGGCGCGGTAATTTTTAACGGCGGCATATTTATTGCCGAAGCAGGCTTATCCAATAACAGCGAAAGACGCGCTGTTCTTGACATAATAAACACAAACACCTCGGGCTACAGATACAAAATGGGGGCAGACAGCGGCGTTTCTTATATAGGAAGCTCTACGCCGATTGTAAATGACAATTCCGCGTATATAGAACTTACCACCGCGCGCAATGCGATAAATTTTTCGTCTGCGGTTTCATTTGTCACAAACGAGAGCATTCCGCAAACAGTCACCTTAAACCCCGCAAACACCAATATCCCCAACACCGCGGAGGGTTGGATATGGGAGCAGGCTCCTCGAATCCTTACACTGCATGGTGCGTATATAAACGGCAACCTTACAGTACCTAACGACACGACAATTATTCTTGCGGACGGCAGCCATAACCGGGTCACCGGAACTACACCGACAAACGCGAATATAACAGGAAACGGCGGAAACGGCACACTAAACGGCGTAACGCCTCCCCCTGCCGACCCCAGAATCATATTAAGCAGAGTCGGAGGCCCTTTCACCGTCGGACAAGAAATAGAGTTCGAAGAAGTGTATTTATCTTATAGATTACTGAACGGCATTTTTGCAGACCCAATCAATACTGCGGATTTTTATGCTTACAGTGTATTGATGCCTGACGATGTTTCTTTAGGGGCTCCCCGCCGCGTAAGCGATACGGAAGTGCGTATTACGTTTGTGGGTACGCCTACAATCGCAAATACAGCTTCGGCATCGTTTAGCGGTTGGACTAACCTTATTCCGGCGGCAAATTTTGTAGGCGCAATCGCTCCCGTTGCGGCAAGAGTAGCGAATAACGCTTTTCTTACTATTCCCGCAATCAACAAAGGTACGGGCGCGGCAATCAGCAGTCCGCCGACAGCCGCTTCGGTTACCCACAGCAGTATCACTGTCAATGCGTTGATGATTCCGGTCAATCCGAGTAGCCAAGTTGTTCAATACGCCATTAACACAGACAGCGGCACAACACCTTCGTCCGGTTGGCAAACCACATTGACATTCACAGATTTAACGGAACGCACCGTTTATTATGTACACGCCCGTTCCGCAGAAAATGCCAATCGCTTTGCCGGAGCGGTACAAGTAAGCGAGGGGATTGAAACCCCTTGCGCCCACGCAAACAGAGACCCTGATGACTTCACGCAATGCCTCGATTGCGGCAAAACCATTGACCCTGTAACCGTAACACCAAACACAATAATCTTAAACAAAGGCGATACTCACACATTCAACGCGGCGGTAAGCGTACCAAACGACGCGCCGCAAGACGTAACATGGTCAGTAATCGGCGGCGTTTCCGATACAACAATCTCGGCGGGTACGTTGACAATTTCCGCAAACGAAACCGCAAACACGCTAACCGTAAGAGCAACTTTAACGTATAATCCCGCCATTTACGGCGAAGCTACGGTTACAATGGATTTCGGAACAGTGCCGCCTACGGGTGTTCCTTCGATTATGCTTTATGTAATCGCATTTTTCGGTTTCCTCGGGATTTCTGTTGTTGCTTGGGCGTTTTTTCTTCGCCGTAAACTTTCTCAAAAAATACAAAAGCGATAGGTTACAGTTTTTCCATTGATGATTTGGTGAAAACCGCTCCACGCTACTCGAGAACAGGGCTTGGAGCGGTTTTTTGTGTATTTTCATATGTTCATCGAAATATACGTGACAAAGCATGAATAAACGAATATGCTATTATTATTGCATTGGAGGCTTTTAAAAATGAAAATACACAACTCCATGAAATGGTATGCTATAACCATAATTTGTATAATTTTAGTATGCGGTGCGATGTTTTACTTAATATCCGTGCCCCGAAATATATCCGATGCGACTGCCACAGGAGGATTACTCGACCTCACGAGCGAGGATTTTTCAAGCACGCTTTTCCGCCTTAACGGAGAATGGGAATTTTACGAAGGAATATTATATGCACCGGAAGATTTTATTAACGGGATACCGCACGGCAAAAGCTTCATTGATGTCCCGACAGCTTGGCATCACAGGTATTCCCCTTACGGCTTTGCCACACTACGGCTAACAATCATGACTGACGAGCCGGAGCTTATGATACTTGTCCCCGAAATACCGGACGCGAGTATTATATGGATTAACGGCAGAATGGTTTTTGAAGCGGGCGTAATAGGCGAAACAAAATCAGATACCGTGCCGATGGTGCGGAACGCGTTTATAAGCTTTAGCCCCGAAAACGGCTTGGTTGAAATTGTTATACAAGTCGCAAATTACAATATAATTGAAAGATGGGAAACCTACGGCATTAGAATGGGACATACAAGTGTTCTGTTAAACGATGCAATCGGGCGCAGAGTGTTAGTCGGTATTTTTATCGGTTTGCTGCTTACTATGTCTATTTATTACGGAATAATATTTTTTTACCGTCGTAAAGAATTGGGAAACCTTTTTATCGCTGTGCTAAGTCTTTTAGGTGCCACTTATTTTGCGTTAGAGTTAAACAGCTTTGCCTCTCTTTTTCTGGGAATCGGTTTGGGATTGAATCGGCTTTATTATTTGTTAATCGTATTGCAGACGTTTGTTGTAATCGGGTTTACCATATATATTTTAGAATTACCGGTGAAAAACAAATTAACCCGCGCATTTTATTTATTAACTTTTATTATTGCAATTTTTATCGTTTTTGTTCCGAATAGCCTGTGGAATACATCTTTAGGGTATATCGGTTTAATTCCGGGTTCTTTTGTTTTCATAAGCGCGTTGCGTTCGGGAAAGCTTAAAGAAAACCCTCGTAATATTCTGTTTGTTTTATCAATAGCCATCGTAAATTTATGGAATCATTTTTGTTGGTATGTATTGGCTGATATATTTTATATACAGAGTGTTGCCAGTTATTTATTTTTGGTTCTAAGTCAATGCATGATTCTTTCAATAAGTTATGCTGAAACAAAACAAAGGGAAGAATTTTTAACCGAGCGCAACACACTTTTAGGAAACCTTAACCGATTGAAAACCGAATTTTTACAGGATATGAGCCATGAAATGAAATCACCGTTGACGCTTATCGCCACCGGCATTGACTTTACCGACAGAGAAATTAAAAAAAAGAATGGTAACTTGTCAAAGGCGATAACCGTTTTAGAAAAAATTCAAAACGAAACTCAACGGCTTGGCAGAATGATAGACGGTATGTTAAAACTAACCGCAATGAGTGAACTCAGCGAGAATCGGATACGTACAGATTTCGCCGCGTTATTGACAAACGGTGCAGAAACTTTCCGGTTAGCTTTGGAGAAAAAGAATAACAAACTCAAAATAGTAATTGCACAGAATTTGCCCGATGTATTCGTAGAAAAGGACAGGTTTATACAAGTTATCGCAAATATATTTTCTAACGCGGCAGACCACACACAAGATGGACAGATTACCCTTACGGCTGAATACGACCGCTCTTTTATAACGGTAAGAGTGACAGATACGGGAAGCGGCATACCGCCCGATATACTTCCGAATATTTTCAAGCGCGGCATATCGGGAAGAAACGGCACAGGATACGGTCTTAACTTATGTAAAACAATAGTAGAAGCGCATGGCGGCATCATTGAAATAGACAGTAAACCGCTTGAAGGAACAAACGTAATATTTACCGTTCCGGTTTACGGCGGGCAGGAGGTTGGACATGACAACTAAATTTATTTTACTAATAGAAGACAACGAGGATGTTCAAGACCTTAACAAGAGTATGCTGGAAGATGAAGGCTTTACCGTCAAAACCGTTATGACGCTTGATGAAGCAAGGAATTTTATAGAGCAGCAAATACCGGACGCAATCATACTTGACATCGGTATGCCGGACGGTAACGGTCTTGATTTTCTTCGGGAGTTCCGTAAATCTTCAAAAATCCCGGTGCTGCTTTTAACCGGTTTCGGAGAGGATACCGATATTATAAAAGGATATGATAACGGGTGTAACGATTACTTGCCAAAACCATATACATTCGGCGTTCTGCTTGCGCGGCTGAAAAATTTGCTTCAAAGCGCGGAACAAGTTCCCGAGCGTATAATACGCGGGCCGCTGTCCCTTGACGTACAGTGCGGGCAAGCGTTTACAAACGACAAGGATTTACACCTCACTCAAAAGGAATTTTTTCTTCTTTTATTATTTATACAGCATGAAGGGGTGGCAGTTAACGCGGATTATCTGTATAAAAAGGTTTGGGGGCAGCCGATGAACAATGATAGCCAAGCTATTAAAAAGACGATTCATCGTTTGCGCGTAAGTCTTGAAGATTCGGGATATGCAATTAACGCGATACGCGGTAAAGGGTATATATTTGAAGAAAATTAAAAATAATTAAATTGAATTTTTCAACGCGAAAGGGACATATGCGGAACTTTCGCGTTTTTTATTTATTAAATATTATACTGGCAATAAAGTGAACGCCGCACCGAAATCCATTTAATTTTCTTCCGGGAGGCACAGATATGCAAAAAACAATTTTCGTGGTGGACGATAATGATACGAACTTAGTCTATGGCAAAAGAAGCCTTACGGGATGATTTCTTACCGGTATAACAGATGTTTCGGTAGAAGTTCGCGGCTTTCAGTTTGACGCGATTGATTTTATATTAAGATAGTTTACAGCATTCGTTTATTTTTGGGAGGAATTAATCATGATGGGAAAAATAAAAAAAATTATTTACGTAGGCGATTATAATTATGAATTTTTATCACTTAGAGAACGTCTAAAGTTTCATTTTGAATTCTATCCTGCTAAATCCTTAGAAAGCTTGTTTGGGATATTATTGGCTATTACGCCTTCTTTAATTTTGGCAGACGCTACCGCGTTGGGCGTTGAAGGCTACGATATGCTAAGAACATTAAAATCCAATGTTGCCTATGCAGACATACCCCTTTTGCAAATTACAGAAAAAGGAAGCGGGGGCTACTTCGACAGCTCGATGACCATTGCTAGGCCATTTTCTGATGTGTTGCTAATCAATCAAATTAACCGTGTGTTAAGAAATGACGAAGACGAGCTTTCGCCTGTTACCGACACAAAAGTACGCGAATACAAGCCGCAAATACTTGCGGTAGACGACGTATCTATTGTTCTGCGTACCATAAAATGCGCACTGCGTGACGATTACGTTATGTTTTCACTTACAAAGCCGCAGGAAATGAAAACATTTTTGCATAGCGCAACGCCTGATATGTTCTTGTTGGATTGCAATATGCCGGAAATAAGTGGATTCGACCTGGTTCCCATCATAAGAGGCTTTCCCGAGCATAAGGAAACTCCTATCATTTTTATTACGGCAGACGGTACAACAGATAAATTAGTTGCCGCCATTGGTTTGGGTGCAAGCGATTTTATAGTAAAGCCCATAGTACCGGATGTTTTGTACAGTAAAATAGCAAAATTACTTAAACGCCCTATTTAGCGCAGTTACGCCTTTTAATGCAAGGGTGATTTTCTTGAAAAGCAAGAAATGCACTAAAAAGTATAAGCTGGCGAAAGAAGCCAGTTTAACCTTTTTAATTTTTGCGATTATAGTTTCTTCAAGCCTGCTTTCGATAAACATTATTGTCGGCGGGCTTTTGCGCATGGCTTCGGGGCAAACTTTACGAATGATTGAGTCAAATATTGAAAACACATTAACAAGCGTAAGTTTGGTTTTTGAAAACACGACATATTTTATATCTGACAAAATAAAAAACGGCATGGACAACGAACAGTTGTTGGTGGAAATGGTAAATATTTCGGAGTGGGTAGCCGCTTCCGAGTATCGTATGTTTTCCAGTGAAGGCTTTTATGGCTATTTAAGGGGCGAGTTTTTAGACGGCGGCGGCTGGGTTCCCGATGATGATTACGACCCTACTACAAGACCGTGGTATAAAAACGCAAAGGAATCAAACGGAAAAATTGTAATATCCGCGCCTTATGTTGATGCGCAAACGGGAGACTTAATTACAAGCGGTTCGCAGGAAATGTTTGATATTTACGGCAACAGTATCGGCGTTTTTGCCATTGACGCCATACTTGATGAATTATTCGACTACCTTAACGACCTTACGTATCACGAAAACGTGAGTGTATTTTTACTTGACAGCGACTTGAATATCACTTTGCATATAGATGACGCTGTTCCCGGTATGCATTTGTCGGAGTATTCTTTAGAATTTTATAATTATGTATCCGGTTACGGCGATATGGATTCCGTAATTATTAGAAATGCCAAGAGCGACAGACACGGAGAGAAATATGTTTTTTCAATTTTGCAAATGGAAAACGGTTGGCTGATTGCTACCGCTGTTCCGCATGGGGTGTACTATGAAAATATTTACATAATCGTATTAATCATGGTTATTTTTGGACTGTTGGGCTTTGGCATGACGGCTTTCTTTCTATACACACTGCACACGCAAAGAAAGCTTGCAACCGAGGCGAATATGTCTAAAAGCTCTTTCCTTACAACGATGAGCCACGAAATACGAACGCCCATGAACGCCATTATCGGCATTTCGGAAATGGAGTTAGAGCAAGAACATCTTTCGCAACAAACAAGGGATTCCATTAACAGAATATATAATTCCGGGCATACGCTTTTGGCAATTATCAACGACATATTAGACCTTTCCAAGATAGAAACGGGAAAGTTTGAGCTAATCCTTGTAAAGTACGAAACGGCAAGCCTTATTAACGATACGGTTCAGTTAAACTCTATGCGCCTGGGAAACAAGCCGCTTTGCTTTTTAACAAAAGTTAACGAAAGCCTTCCGCGCATTTTATTTGGTGACGAACTTAGAATTAAGCAAATTCTTAATAATCTGCTTTCCAACGCAATTAAATACACAGCAAGCGGCAGTGTAATGTTAGAGGCAGACTACGAAGAAAACGAAGGCGTTCCCGTTCTTATTTTTTCTGTTCACGATACGGGGCAGGGTATGACAAAGGAGCAACTTATCGCCATTTATGACGAGTACTCTATGTTCAACACAGAAGCAAACCGCGCATTAGAAGGCACTGGGCTTGGAATGAATATTACAAGAAACCTTATTAGCATGATGGGCGGAAAAATTGAAATAAAAAGCAAGTTGGGTGCGGGTTCTGTATTTACGGTGCATATACCACAAAAATCGGTTGGAAGTGAAGCAATAGGTAAAGAACTTGCCGATAATTTAGAAAACTTTAAGCTTGCGGGCAAGTCGCTTAAAACAAATATTATCCGCGAGTATATGCCTTACGGAAAAATATTAATCGTTGACGACATAGAAGCCAATTTGTTTGTGGCAAGGGGCTTAATGAAGCCATACGGCCTTACCATTGAAACTGCCGAAAGCGGATACATTGCCGTAAGTAAAGTAGTAGATTTCGGCAACGTGTACGACGTTATCTTCATGGACCACATGATGCCGGGAATGGATGGGAAAGAAGCAACAACTTTGTTACGCAACGCCGGGTATAAGCACCCTATAGTCGCGCTTACAGCAAATGCCATTGTAGGGCAAAAAGAAATATTCCTTGAAGAAGGCTTTGACGATTTCATAACAAAACCCGTAGACATAAGGCAGCTTGACGCAGTTCTTAACGAATGGGTTCGCGACAAACAACCGCCGGAAGTAATTGCGGAAGCACGAAGCAAAAATATGTTGCCGCCGGCAAATACGCCTGTTGCCTGTGCGGATGCAAATACTATAGCGCGTTTAAAAACCATAAACGAGTTAGACGCAGATGCCGCACTGGAAGCAATGAGCGGCTTGCAAGATGTATACCTGGACACGGTAAAAATTACTGTACGTTTACTGCCCGAAAGAATGAAAAAAATGGATGGATGCGTGGACAGTGATATTTTGGCGTTTACAACAGAAGTACACGGAATAAAAAGCGTGTTAAGAAATATTGGTGCGACGGAAGCCGGTGACAACGCCGCACGATTGGAACACGCTGCTTTGGAGAACAATATCGACTATTGCCGCGACGGCTATCCGCCCTTTAGAGCAATTTTGTCTGATTTAGTAAATAAGTTAAACGCGGCGTTACAAGTTGAAGCCGAAGAAAAAAAAGAAGCCGCAGACAAATCTTCGTTAGCGAATATACTGGGCGAACTAAAGGCGGCGGCAGAAAGCTATGACAGTTTAGCGGCGATAGAAATAATTTCGCCACACGTTGGGTTTTCATATGGCGAAAGCATAGATGAATTGGTAAAGGAAATAACTAACGCTTTGGAGGCATTCGACTGCGAAGACGCAAGCGAAAAAATAAATCAATTACAGGAGGCGATAGCAAATGAGTAAATATAATTACGACGCTATTCCCGGTTTGCAAATACCAAAATCGGTGCAAGCCCAAAGCGAGCAAATAGATGCCGTAATCGACAGATGTGCCGAGCTTTTGCCCGATTTGGTTGAAAGGCTTCAATTTAATTTGGAAAACGACCGCGAATCGTATGTGAAAAAAAATATGGAAGAAATTCTTCCTATGCTTAAAGATGTTTACGCACGCTTTCTTGAATCTGAGGGCGAAAATATTTTTGTAGCAATGGAAAAATTTAAAATAATTCCCAAAACAATAATACCGTTTATGCGAGAGTTGCATTCGTTGTCTATAGAAATTCAAAAAGCGCAAAAAATGGGTGCGACAAAAACAACATCGGTAAGTAAGGTAGAATTTCATGCCGAAATGATAAACAATTTATCGTCTGTTATAAAGTTGTTGGACACCGGCAGGCCTGCATTGGCGAAGCGCATGGTTGAAGACATTCGCGAGCAAGACCCTGAAGACATGGTAACGCTTTTAAATTTTATTGACGAGGGAGAACTTGCCAAGGCAAGTGCCCTTGCCGCAAGAATTAAAGAAAGGCACTCGCAAGCAATAAACCAACTTGCAGATGGTTCGTCTAAAAAAATACTTGCCGTAGACGACAGCCCGGAAATTTTATCGTTTATGAGCAAAGTATTTAAAGACCATTACAAAACATTTTGCGTAATGAGCGGTAAAGCCGCACTAAAAGTTATGGAAGCGCAAACCCCGGACATTTTTATATTAGACATAGATATGCCCGAAATGAACGGCTACGAGCTTGCAAAGGAAATACGAAAAAACAGCAAACACACAAAAACGCCTATTATTTTTCTTACGGGCAATTCAACAAAAACACATGTAATGAAAGCACTTCAATCCGGCGGAAACGACTTTATTGTTAAGCCGGCAAGCTATGAAACGGTTTTGTCTAAAATTATCAAATGGTTAAACGAAGCTTAGGGGGATAAGTTCATGCATAAAAAAAACAGTATACTAATTGTAGATGACGAAAGCTTAAACATAACAGCCCTTACGCATATACTGCGGCACGACTACACCGTTTTTGTTGCAAAAAACGGATACGACGCAATGATGGCGGCGGAAAAACATTCACCCGATGTAATTCTATTGGATATTTTAATGCCGGACACAGACGGATACACAGTAATTTCAGATTTAAAAAAGTCTGAAAAAACACAGAATATACCGGTTATTTTTATCACCGGCTTAAACGACCCGGACGCAGAAGTAAGGGGTTTGGCTTTGGGTGCGGCAGATTATATAACCAAACCGTTTTCGCCCGCACTTGTAAAGCTAAGGGTGCAAAACCAAGTAAAGTTATTAGAACAATTTCGCATGAACGATTACGACATAAAGGCAGACGCGCATTGGTATAAATCTATTTTAGATGCAATACCGCTACCTATTTCCGTTACAGACGAAAACATGAAATGGACATTTGTAAATAAAGCTACGGAAAATTTTTTAAATTTAAAGCGCGAAAATATGTACGGCGAACATTGCAGTATGTGGAAAACCGAAATATGCGGAACAAACAGTTGCGGAATAGCAAGTGCAAAGCGCGGGCTAAAGCAAGTTTTTTTCAATAGAAACGACTCGTCTTACCAAGTAGACGTGGAATCCCTTTTAAGCATGGAAGGCAAAACCGCGGGCTATATTGAAATTGTTCAAGATATAACCAATGTGCAACAGCTTACAAAACAACAGACAGAATCGGAAATGACAAGCCGTGCGAAATCTGTTTTTTTGGCAAACATGAGCCACGAAATTCGTACGCCAATGAACGCAATTTCCGGCATAACAGAGTTGCTTGTGCAAAATGATAATCTTCCGGAAAATGTAATGGAAGGCTTGGGGCGGATACATAATTCCTGCAACATGCTTTTGGGCATAATAAACGACATATTAGACTTTTCTAAAATTGAGGCGGGCAAGTTGTCTATTATGCCGGCAGAGTACAATACGGCAAACTTAATCAATGACGCCATACACTTAAACATTATGTGGGGCGGCGACAAACCAATTTCGTTTGAAGTTGATGTAAATGAAAATTTACCGTCTAAGCTAATCGGCGACGAGTTAAGAATTAAGCAGTTGCTTAATAATTTGCTTTCCAATGCGTTCAAATATACAGATACCGGTAAGGTTACACTGTCTGTTTCTTTCGAAGAAGCAGTTGACGACGCGGAAAAAATCATGTTGGTTTTTAAAGTGCAAGACACCGGGTTTGGTATGACCGAAGAGCAGATTAAAGTATTGTTTGACGAATATTCGCGCTTTAGTGAAGGTCATGGTCAAACAATTGAAGGAACGGGGCTTGGGCTTTCTATTGTGCAACGTCTTGCGGGGCTTATGAACGGCGATGTTTCGGTTGAAAGTAAATTGCACGAGGGTTCTTTGTTTACCTTGCGCTTGCCGCAAAGCAAAGCTTGCGAAACAGTTATAGGGCGGGAAGTAAAAGAAAATTTAGAGCAGTTCCGCGTACGCTATTTGGCAAATGTGGAAAGACCTAAACTGAAAAATGAAATTATGCCTTACGGAAGCGTGTTAATTGTTGATGATGTTGAAACAAACCTATACGTTGCAAGGGGGCTTATGCGTTCGTATAAGTTACAAATAGACATAGCCGCAAGCGGGTTTGAGGCAGTTAAAAAAATAAAGAACGGCAACGTATACGACATTATATTCATGGACCACATGATGCCCCGAATGGACGGCATTGAAGCAACAAAAAAAATACGCGACATGGGCTATGCGCACCCAATTGTGGCGTTAACGGCAAATGCATTGGTAGGTCACGAAGAAATGTTTTTAAGCAGTGGGTTTGATGGTTTTATTTCCAAGCCGATTGATATACGCCACTTGAATTCTGTTTTAAATAAATTAATAAGAGACAAGCAACCGCCGGATGTTATAGAGGCGGCGCGGCAACAAATGTACGAAAAAGAAGCCGAGCAATCGGCAGATTCGTTTGCAATGAAGCAGATTGCAGAATTAGCAAGCGTATTGGAAAAAGTGTTGGCAACGAATGTAAGTATCGAAGGCCTTGATATAGCAAAATGGTTTAAACGCTATGGTAGTGACGAAAAAACCTATTTCAAGGTTTTGCGTTCCTTTACATCAGACATTCGTTCTGTAATAGATACTGTGGAAAATGTTTGTGAAGATAGCATTGAAGAATATAAAATTACCGTTCACGGCATAAGGGGTGCAAGTGCCGGTATTTTTGCGGACGGTATTCGTAAAATGTCTGCAAGCCTTGAAAAAGCGGCAGAAGCCGAGGACTACGAGTATATTGAAGAACACAACCTGCCCTTTGTTGATGCAACAATGAAAATGGTTTGCGACATTGAAAGAATGCTTTCTGTTATGGAAGCACAAAACCCCAAGCCGCGAAAAGACAAGCCCGATGCAGAACTTTTGGCAGAGCTGAAGGCGGCTTGCGAAATTTATTTTATGGACGGCGCAGACAAGGCAATGTCGGAGATAGACGCGTATCAATACGATACCGATAACGAGCTTGTGGAATGGCTAAGGGATAAAGTTGGCGCACTAAGCTTTGGTGAAATTGCAGAGCGGTTAAGCGATATATGATGGATTACTCCGAAATGGTTAGCGCAATCGTTAACTTAAATTTCTTACAAAAAATGAGGCAGAAGAAGCCGTTAAAATTGTTATGCAAGTGGTGGATTCCATTTGTTGTGGGTTTGATGACAATCAGTCTGAGGAATAGTATCGCAGAAAAGCAAATTCATACTCGGGGGTTTTAACTATGGAAAAATCCGCAAAAGCAAAACACATATTAATTGCGTTTATGCTATTGCTAACCATATTTGCAGGGTGCGGCAGCGCGAATGAGGTGCGGGAGCATGAAGGTTTTCACTTTGCATCTTATAAAGATATACCCGGCGTTACTTATGACGAAATTAAAGCCATAGAGGCACTGCGCGAAAGTCATGGCTATTTTGGCTACGCAATGATGCCCTACAGCGAGGCGTTTCTTAACAGCAACAATGAAATAGAAGGCTTTTCCGTGCATGTAAGTATGTGGCTTTCGGGTTTATTTGACATACCGTTTATACCGTATCACGTTACTTGGCGCGAGTTAACGGAAGGACTTGAAGACGGAACGATAGACTTTATAGGCACACTGCTTGCTACAGAAGAACGCCGTGAAATGTATTATATGACCGACGCGATTGCGCGGCGCACTGTAAAGCATTTACGCCTTGAGGGAAGCGAACCGCTGTCGGAGATTGCAAAAACGCGTCCTCTTCGCTACGCGTTTCTTTCGGGTGGGGTTCTTGTAAACATTGTTCCGCCGCTATTGTTTGGCGATTTCGAATTTATTGTTGTAGATGAATACATTCACGCATACGAGCTACTGCAAACGGGCGAAATTGATTCCGTTATCGCCCTGGGCGCAACAGAGGCTATTTATGACAGATTGGGCGGCGTTGTGACTTCGGATGTTCTGCCGCTTTTGTACTTTCCCGTAGCGTTAACAACGTCGCGGCAAGAACTGGAACCGATTATATCCGTTGTGCAAAAGGCATTGAAAAACGGTGCAGTTCATCATTTGAGCGATTTGTACAACCTTGGGCATCAGGATTATTTAAGGCACAGTCTGTACATGAAATTAACAGACGAAGAAAAAGCGTTTTTGCAGTCTGAGTCTGTAATACCTCTTGCGGCAGAGTTTGATAACTACCCCATAAGCTTTTTCAAAACTCGCAATAATGAATGGCAGGGAATCGCCTTTGATGTGTTGCAAGAAATAGAAGTACTTACGGGCTTACAATTCAAGATTAGCCACGAAACAAACACCGCCTGGACTGAATTACTGGGCAAGCTTGAACGTGGCGATGCTTATATGGTTACAGAGCTTATGCGCACACCCGAACGCGAGAGCCGTTTTTTGTGGCCCGAAAACAGTTTTCTTACAGACCGTACCGCGCTTATATCTAAATCAAATTTTCCAAATATAAGCATACACGACGTTTCAACTGTATCGGTGGGCTTAATAAAAGACCTTGCGCATACAGAAATGTTTCGTTTGTGGTATCCGTTTCATAGTAATAACCAATTATTTAACAGTACAGAAGATGCCTTCATAGCCTTAGAGCGCGGCGAGATAGACATGGTAATGGCAAGCAGTAATCTTGTTCTACAACTTACACATTATCAAGAAAACCCAAATTTCAAGGTTAATGTTGTGTTCGACAATTTTTATGATTCTACCTTTGGTTTTAATGGAGAGCATGAAATTTTACGTTCCATTGTAGACAAGGCACTTACCTTAATTGATACAGAAACCATTTCAGATAAATGGCTGAGAAAAACTTACGATTATCGCTCTGTGTTAATGCAGGCGCAAAGAATGTGGATTATGGGTGCGGCTGTCGCCCTTGCAATACTGCTTGTTGCAATGATATATTTCCACCTCAAGTCAAGAGTTAAGCGGAGAATTATTGCAGAGCAAGCCGCTACACTTAACGCAATTTATAATTCGTTGCCCGCCATGATATTCACAAAAGATTTTAATAATAAATACACAAGTTCAAACAATTTATTTTTAAAGCTGGCGGGGTGTAGCGAAAAAGAACTAATAGGCAGTGAATATCATGAGGCAGAAAAACACGACCCCTCGGTTATAAAAGAATTTATAGACGACACTTACAAAGTGTTAAAAGAAAAAATAACCGTAACAAAAGAACGATGGTATATGTTGCCTAACGGTAACAAACGAGCCTTTCAGGTAATAAGAACGCCGTTGGTTCAAGATGGCAAAGTAGTAGGCCTGCTGGGTATAGGCATGGACATTACAGAACGCAAATTGGTAGAAGAAGAAGATTCCAAAGTACACGAACTTACACAGCTAATGCTGGATTCAATACCGGTTTGTTGTTGCCTTATAGACAAAAATTTGGATTGTCTCGATTGCAACAACGAGGCATTGAAGCTTGCGCAAGTAGCAAGCAAGGCGGAATTTTTCGATATCTATTTAAGTATGTTGCCGGAATATCAGCCGGATGGGCGGAATTCGCTTGACATGGTGCGCCAGTACGCAGATTGCGCCTTCGAAAACGGCAGATGTGCATATGAAGCAGTGTACAGGCTTCCCGGTAACATACCGTTACCTGCGTTGGTTACATTCGTGCGAATGGATTACAAAGGCGAAGATGCTATTCTTGCTTCCGTTCAAGATTTAAGAGAGCAAAAGCGCATGATGGCAAGAATAGAAACAATCATAGATAATTTGCCGGGCATGGCGTTTCAGCAATTTTACAACCCGCCTGATTACACATACGCATTTGTAAGCGGCGGTTGCGTTGAATTAACCGGTTTCACTGCAAGAGAGCTTGTTGGCAAAAGCACAGTTCAAATTTTGCAAGTAACTCACCCGGACGACGACGAGTACATTCAAAAATTAGACAAAGAAACCCTTACGCAAGGTTTGCCGTTTGAAGCAATTTTTTGCATTACAATGAAAGACGGCACAGAAAAATGGGTCTGGGAACGAAGCCGCGTTGTAGAAACCAACCCGGACGGTACGCCGTTTTTAATTGAAGGCTACACCGTAGACATAACAGAAAGGCGAAAACTGGAAGTTGCAGAGCTTGAAAACAAGCGTATATCGTCGCGCATTGAAACGATTATAGGTAACTTGCCGGGCATGGTGTATCAATGCCTTTACAATTTCCCCGAATACACTATTATTTTCGTCAGCGAAGGAAGCAAGGAACTTATAGGCTACACGCCGCAAGAACTGGTTGGCGGCATTAATATGTTTCAGCAAATGATACACCCCGACGACATTGAGGGCATTGAAAGAAGATGTGCCGAAACCCTTAATCTTGGTTTGGTTTATGAAAACATCAACAGGCTGGTTATGGAAGACGGTACAATTAAATGGATATGGGAGCGCACTTGCGTAACCGAATGGAACCCCGACGGCACACCCCACACGGTTGAAGGCTATGTATTCGACATTACCGAAAGGCAGAAGTTGGAAGTTGCCGCGCTAGAGCAAAGGCAAATGGCATCCAACCTTGCATATGCAAGTAAAATGAGTAATGCGTTAAAGGATATTACAACGTCGCCCACCATTTCTGCCGGTATTTTGTTAGATGCGGCAAGTATAATTGCCGAAAAAGGTTGCGATGTTTTAAATGCAAGCAGGGTTGGCATATGGCGTATGTCTGATGACGGCAATTCGCTTATAAGTATTGCGTGTTACAGGCGCGTTACCGGGGAATATATCACCCAGCCGGATTTTGATTTGCTGGCGAGTGAAACGTATACAGCGCGATTAAAAAGCGATAGGCTGATTGTAACCAACAATGCAAGAACATCCGATATATGGAGTGGTCTTGTAGACGATTACAACCCGCATTTGTGCGCAATAATCGACGTTCCCGTACGAATTGGCGGCAAGCTTGCAGGGGCTGTTTGCATAGAGCAAGATTATTCTATGGAATACAGTGAGTGTCGCGAATGGAAAATTGAAGAGCAAAATTTTTCTTCGTCGCTTGCGGATTTAATGGCACTGGCAATTTCATACACAGAGCAACGTATAGCGTGGGAAAGCGCGGAGATTGCAAACCGCGCAAAGTCCGAATTTTTAGCAACAATGAGCCATGAAATTCGCACACCAATGAACAGTATCATGGGCTTTGCAGAGCTTGCGATGGAAACAGACACATGCTTACACACAAAAGATTATTTAACAAAAATCAAAGACAGTACAGAATGGCTGTTGCGCATTATCAACGACGTTTTAGATATTTCCAAAATAGAGTCGGGTAAAATGGAATTGGAAAAAGCTCCTTTCAATTTGCATGATATTTTTGCGCGCTGCCAATCTATTGCCCTGCCCATAGCAAAGGAAAAAGAGTTAGACCTTCGTGTTTATGAAGAAGCGTTGCCCGGTAAAAAAATAATAGGCGATTCTGTTCGCCTGTACCAAGCACTTATGAATCTTTTGTCTAACGCTGTGAAATTTACAGAAGTTGGTACGGTTAAGTTTTCGTCATCATTAAGAAGAATAGACAACGGCACTGCTACCATATATTTCGAAATAAAAGACAGCGGCATAGGCATGACGCCGGACCAAGTTCAAAAAATATTCGACCCGTTTATACAAGCCGATTCCAGTACTACGCGTACTTATGGCGGCACCGGCTTGGGGCTTACAATCGCAAAAAACATAGTAGAGCTTATGGGTGGCGAATTATTCGTGGAAAGCACGCCGGGTACAGGCAGTACGTTCAGTTTTGAAATTACATTCGAAACAATAGAATCCGGCGACAATTTTTCAGATAGAAAGGAATTTGTTTATATTAAGAAGCCGCATTTTGATAACTTGCTGCTTGTTTGCGACGACAACCCCATGAACCAAGAGGTTGTTTGCAAGCATCTTGCCCGTGTTGGCATACAAACAATTGTTGCAGAAAGCGGCAAAATGGGCGTAGACTTGGTAGCCGAACGTTTGAAAAACGGTGAAAAGCCTTTCGATTTAATATTGATGGATATGTTCATGCCCGTTATGGATGGCGTAGAGGCGGCACAAAAAATAAACGCGCTTAACACAGGTACACCCATTGTGGCAATGACAGCAAACATAATGGTAAGCGAATTGGAGAAGTACAACAGAAACGGAATGTCCGATTGTTTGGGCAAGCCGTTTACATCACAAGAGTTGTGGCGCATTCTATTGAAATATTTGAAGCCCATAGGCACAGGCACTAACGATGAAGACGATGCCGATAACGCCGAGCTAATGAAGAAATTGCGCATCAATTTTGTAAAAAACAATCAAAATATTCACAACGAAATTGCTGATGCCGTTGCCCGCGGCGATACAAAACTTGCCCACAGGCTTGCACATACGCTTAAGGGCAGTGCGGGGCTTGTAGGCAAGGCAGCGTTAAGAATGGCGGCGGCAGATGTAGAGGTGCTTCTTAAAGACGGAGGCGCGTCTGTTTGGGAAAGCAAAATGAGGCTTCTTGCAACGGAACTTGAGTCGGTTCTAAGCGAATTTAAAAAGCTTATAGTTGAACCGCAAGCCGAATTGCAATCAGACTTGCAAGCCGAGCCGCAAGATAAAGCCACACCGCCCAACGAAAAACAGATAGCGGCACTGTTCGCAGAATTGGAAACAATGCTTGAGAATATAAACCCGGACTGCATAACTTTGTTGGATGATATCTTGGCAATTCCCGGCACAGAAGAAATTGCGCGCCAAATAGAAGATTACGATTTTGAAGCGGCAGCAAAGACACTTGCGAAAATTCGGTTATTGTAGTCGTGAAACGTATATATTTGAAGAAAATTAAAAATAATTAAATTGAATTTTTCAACGCGAAAGGGACATATGTGGAACTTTCGCGTTTTTTATTTATTATACATTATACTGAAATATAGCGAACTCCGCGCCGAAATCCATTTAATTTTCTTCCGGGAGGCACAGATATGCCAAAAACAATTTTCGTGGTGGACGATAATGATACGAACTCATCTATGGCAAAAGAAGCCTTACGGGACGAATACCGGGTGATGACCTTGCCTTCGGCAGCAAAAATGTTCGCGTTTTTAGAAAAAATAAAACCCGACTTAATTTTGCTCGACATAGAAATGCCCGAAATGGACGGCTTTGAAGCGTTAAGCCTTCTTAAAGAAAACCCTTCGCAAACAGATATACCGGTCATATTTCTTACCGGTATAACAGATGTTTCGGTAGAAGTTCGCGGCTTTCAGCTTGGCGCGATTGATTTTATATTAAAACCGTTTTCGGTCCCCGTCATACAAAACCGCATTAGAACCCACCTAAACATTGACGATATTATTCGTGAACGTACATCGCTTCTTCAACAAAAAACACAGCACCTTCAAAAATTACAAAGTGCTGTTATTTTTGGCTTCGCGGATTTGGTTGAAAATCGGGACGAAGGAACGGGCGGTCATGTTGAGCGAACAGCCACATACATAAGTATATTAGTCGAAACGATGGAAGCAAACGGCATATACGCCGATGAAATGAAAAATATAGACAAGGAATTATTTGTTTCATCGGCGCGTTTGCATGATGTTGGTAAAATCTCCATATCGGATATTATTTTGAACAAACCCGGCAAGTTGGCAGATGAGGAATATGAAATTATGAAGACCCACACTACGGAAGGAGAACGCGCCATTGACCAAATTGCTTCACGAACGGATGATATGGAGTTTTTAAGCAGTGCCAGACTGTTCGCGGGTTCTCACCACGAACGCTGGGACGGTAAGGGATATCCGCGTGGTCTGGCAGGAAAAGATATACCGATTCATGGGCGGGTCATGGCAATTGCAGATGTATATGACGCGCTTATTTCTGAACGTCCATATAAAAAACCGTTTACAGAGGATGAAGCGGTTAAAATTATCATGGATAATGCCGGTACGCAGTTTGACCCGGTGATAGCGAATGCATTCTATAAGGTGAGGGAGCAATTTGCAGCCATTATAAGAGGCTAAAAATAAATATGTTAAATCGTACGGCATTGTAAGCAGCTCTATATATGTAACAGAGTATATGAAAAGAGGTGCATAGCTTGAAAAGATACTTTACACAGCAAACATTATTAAAAAAATCATTAATCGTAAGACTGTTGCTTGTGCTGATGGCATTTGTTTTGATGGTTACTTCAAGCTGTTTTATTATGTTTCGCACGTTAAACGCCAAAAATTTAAGCAATACAAATGAGCTTATTAACGTTACGGCATCTTTCGTATCACAAATTCTTAATGAACCCAAAATTGTATTAAATTTTATCGCTAATAACATAGAAGAGATGTATATCCGAGGAGAAAGTTTGGACACGATTAGAGCCTATATGACAGAATGCTCTACTCTCAGTTTTAGAGAAAATATAAGCGTTTTAAACTACAACAGCGTATACGGCTATTTTTTTAATACAAGTGAATTTCATGATGGCGCGGGTTGGCAGCCTTCTGAGGAATATAACCCGAGGACACGCCCTTGGTTTTCCGCGGCTTTAGCGGCGGACGGGCAAGTGGCAATCACATCGCCTTATATTGCCACGGATACCCAAGTGTTAGAAATCGCCTACGCGCGACTTATATTTGACGGTGCAGGCAATCCTGCCGGCATTATCTGCATTAATTATCAAATAGCACATCTTAGCGATTTAGTCGTCAATAAACGTGTCACACCAAACGGTTACGGGTTTATGCTTGATGAAAATCTGAGAGTGATTATCCATCCCAACGATGCAATCCAAGGCGAAGCACTGAGCGAGGGAAATCCCAATATGTCGCAGTTTTATGGTGTCATATCCGGAGGTTCCGATATTTTATTGCATAAGGTGCAGAATTATTCGGGCGTACAATCATTTATGTTCGGTAGACAAATTGACAATGGATGGCATTTAATGATTGTTGTCCCTGAACATGAGTTTTATAAAGAATTATATGAGATGGTTATAATCATCAGTGTTTTGGGTGCTGTTCTTGCAGGGGCTCTTATTATCATTTTGTTGCGCCTTGAGGCAGCAAAACAAAAATCGGACAACGCACATCAAGAACAAAGTATGCAATTGGCAACGTTGGAGATGCTTCGAGACGCGGATGAACGTTTACAGCTGATATTGGATGCAAGCCCGTTCATTATTACGCTTTGGAATGAAAAACTACAGCCCATAATGGCAAGCGAAGAATCAACAGCTATGTTCCTTCTTCCAAGCAAACAGGACTATCTTGACAGATTTTACGAACTTTCGCCGGAAATACAACCGGACGGTGAGAGCTCATCGGAAAAAAGCCGCAGACTTGTTAAAAAAGCATTTGAAGAAGGATATTACCGTGTAGAGTGGATGCACAAATTACTTGACGGCGAGCCTATCCCCTGTGAAATTACGTTGGTGCGCGTAAAATATCGTGACGAATACGTTGTAGCCGGATACACACGGGATTTGCGCGAGTTAAAAGCCTTATTGACGGAACTGGAAGACGCGCTCGAAAACGCGACAGCGGCAGACCGTGCGAAATCTTCATTCCTAGCAACAATGAGCCATGAAATCCGAACCCCGATGAATGCGATTTTAGGTATAACGGAAATCTATTTGCAAAATGACGCGCTCGAACAAAGCGTAAGGGATGGTCTTGAAAAGATTTACATGTCCGGCGATATGTTGTTGGGCATAATTAACGACATACTTGACCTTTCAAAAATTGAAGCCGGAAAGTTGGAGATAATAACCGCAAATTATGAAGTGGCAAGTCTTATCAGTGACACCGTGCAAATTAACATGATGCGGATAGGCAGCAAGCCGATTGAGTTTGAGCTTCATGTTGACGAAAATCTACCTACACATCTTATAGGCGACGAACTTCGTGTTAAACAGATACTCAACAATTTACTTTCCAATGGTTTTAAGTACACGGAAGCAGGTACCGTTACGTTGTCGGTAGCTGTCGAAGCGGGCGATACCGACGGCGAAATAATGTTGGCAGTAAGCGTCAGTGATACAGGGCAGGGCATGAACAAGGAGCAGGTAGACAGGCTGTTTGACGAGTATTCGCGGTTCAATATTGAAACCAACCGTACAACCGAGGGTACGGGTCTTGGGCTGAGCATAACCCGCAATCTTATACACATGATGAAAGGCACGATTTCAGTAAAAAGCGAGCCAAACAAAGGCTCTGTTTTCACCATGCACTTACCGCAGGGTAAAGCCGGCTCAGAGGTATTGGGTAAAGAAATGGCGGATAATCTGCATAATTTCCGTACCAGCAGCAGGGCGCAGATGAAGCGCGTTCAAATTACGCGCGACCCGATGCCATACGGTAAAGTATTGATTGTAGATGACGTAGAAACCAATATATTCGTTGCCAGAGGTCTTATGAAACCGTATGAGTTAAATATTGATTCGGCTGACAGTGGGTTTGACGCGATTGAAAAAATAAAGACCGGAAATATATATGACATCGTTTTCATGGACCATATGATGCCGGATATGGACGGGGTTGAAGCAACAAAAATTATACGTGAAATGGGGTACAAAGAACCCATTGTTGCTTTGACAGCGAATGCCGTGGCGGGGCAAGCGGAAATATTTCTTGGAAACGGGTTTGATGATTTTATCTCCAAGCCGATAGATATTCGCCGTTTAAATGTGGTATTGAATAAATTAATACGCGACAAGCAGACACCGGAGGTCATTGAAGCGGCAAGAAAACAATCGAAAGTAGATACCGGGCAAACCGACGGCATCACGTTGCAACCGTTAGATAGCCCGCAAGTTGTTGAATCATTCTTAAGGGATGCTGAAAAATCTCTTGCCGCTTTGAACAGCATTATCGAAAAAGGCATTCCGTTCAATGAAGAATCTATGCGAAACTATATTATTCATACGCACGGAATGAAAAGCGCATTGGCAAATGTGGGAAAAATGGATTTGTCCGCAATCGCGTTTAAACTGGAGCGAATGGGAAGAGATAACAATATTGAAGTTATTTCAACCGAAACACCTGCTTTTATAAATTCGTTACGCGCCTTTGTTGATGGGCTTACGTTCCAAGAAGAAGTGTCGGACGATAACAAAACAGAAATTGATTTTTCGTATGTAAATGAAAAATTGATTGTAATTAAAGCGGCATGCGAAGAATATGACGAAGACACGGCAGCTAATGCCTTAACAGAATTAAGAAAACTATCTTTGCCGCAGAATATCAAAAAGTTGTTAGGCACAATTTCCGAACAGTTATTGCACAGCGGTTTTGAAGAAATCGCTGATGCCGTGGATAAATATATTGAAAATCGTTAATACAGCGGGGTGTTTACATGCAAAAAACCATTTTCGTGGTAGACGACAACGATACTAATTTATCTATAGCAAAAGAAGCATTGCGAAAAGAATATAAGGTAATGACCTTGCCGTCGGCGGCAAAGATGTTCGGGTTTTTAGAAAAAATTAAGCCGGATTTAATTCTGCTTGATATTGAAATGCCCGAAATGAATGGGTTTGAAGCAATGCAATATTTGAAAAAAAATGCACCTGAGATACCGGTTATTTTTCTGACCGGTGTTTCTGACGCTTCTATGGAAGTGCGCGGCTTTCAGCTTGGCGCGATTGATTTTATATTAAAACCGTTTTCCGCCCCCGCTTTGCTGAACCGTATCAAAACCCATTTGAACATTGTCGAACTTATTCGCGAACGCACATTGCAAATTCAACAAAAAGAAGAAGCTGTTGCGGCTGCCGAAGCGGCAAACCATGCAAAATCTTCTTTCTTGGCAAGCATGTCGCATGAAATACGTACGCCTATGAATGCAATTATCGGCATGTCGGAACTGTTGGCGCACGAGCCGCTTAACAACCGCCAAATGGGTTATGTTAACGACATTAATCATTCTGCTACAGCCCTTCTCGCAATTATCAACGATATATTGGATATGTCAAAAATCGAATCCGGAAAAATGGAGCTTCTACCCATTGATTATGACTTCCACGCTCTTGCTGATAACATTCATTCCATGTTTACCTATGTTTCAAAAGAAAAGGGTTTGGAATTTAAATTTGAAATAGATAACAACATTCCACATTATTTATATGGGGACGATATAAGGTTAAGGCAAATCATTATAAATATAATAGGAAATGCCGTAAAATTTACCGAAAAGGGATATGTACGGTTCAAGGCAGCCAACAATAACAACAACTTGGTTTTCGAGATTTCAGATACCGGCAAAGGTATCAAGCATGAAGATATCGCAAATCTTTTCAACGCTTTTCAGCAAGCGGGTTCAGAAGAAAACCGAAAAATTGTCGGCACCGGTCTTGGGCTGTCAATCTGCCAATCCTTTGTTACGATGATGGGTGGCAGTATTTCAATCGAAAGCGAATACGGAAAAGGAAGCGTTTTCACAATAACTGTTCCTTTGATAAAAGGCGACGGCGAAAAAGTAAAAATTGCAGCCGCGCCTAAAGGAAAAAAAATATATGCTCCCAACGCAAAAATTTTAGTCGTTGATGACAGCGAGTTTAATTTAATAGTAGCGGACGGGTTACTTGGTTTGTCAAACATTAAACCAAAAACCGCATCCTCCGGTTTTACTGCTATAGAGATGATTCAGCAAATTGATTTTGATATTGTATTTATGGACCACATGATGCCGGAAATGGATGGTGTGGAAACAACAGCACGAATACGTGCCCTTGGCGGCAAATATGAGAAGCTAACAATTATCGCTTTGACAGCCAATGCGGTTCAAGGGGCAAAAGAGTTTTTCCTCGCAAATGGATTTAATGATTTTGTATCCAAGCCGATTGATATACGGGAGTTGGTATCTGCCGTAGAAAGATGGCTGCCCAAGGAATTGTTGGAAACAATTCCGGAAACATCCGAAAAGACCGTTGTAAAAACCTCTGATGGTCTTGCTGATGAAATATCCGATTTCTTAAAAATTCTTAAAGGGATTAAAGAAATAAATATAAAAATAGGCATGGAAAGCGCAGTCGATAAAGAAAGCTTGTATAAAAAAGCAGTTGAGTTGAGCATCGAACAACTTCCTATCGAATGCGTAAAAATGTCCGACAGTCTAAACATGGGTAAAATTGATGTTTTTGCAAACTTGGCGCATACTGTTAAATCTATACTTGCGACTATCGGTGCGGTAGATTTATGCGAAATATCGTTCAAACTGGAGATGTCGGCAAAAGTCGGTGACGCTGCAACTTATAAAGAATTGTTCCCCGATTTCCATAAAAGGCTCTTGGCACTGAGTAAACAATTATCTGCGGCTTTCACCGAAAAAACGGTAATTAAAAGGAAACCGGGAGATGAAGAAATTCTGCATGAAAACATCGAAAAAGCCTTGATTGCCGCAGAGGAGTATGACGAAGACAGAGGCCTCTGCGCAATAAAGCCGCTTCTGTCACTTGATTTTGGCGAAGATATTAACACGCTTTTGGAAGATGCCGCTAAAGAATTTAAGAAATTTAACTGTGAAAAAGCAAAAAGTTTAATGAACAGGATTGTTATAATTTGTATAAAAAAATCTTAAGCTAATCCATAAACCATTATAAGTAGGCAGTAAAAAAACGCGAAGGTGACGATTTAGGAACTTTCGCGTTTTTATTTTGTGCTAAGAAACTGCTATAAAATGGCAAAGAAAAAGAGGGAACAAAAAGCCAAGCCCTCAAAAAAGGAAGAATAAGGGAAACATCAAAAAGCAAAAATTTATGTGGAAAGATTGTGCGGAAT
>Ga0131853_10002220_pt1 | contig 34821 bp, 21 predicted proteins | sample TergutLab28metaG_FD_92764 | JGI IMG/M metagenome (GOLD analysis project Ga0131853, IMG submission 92764) | Labiotermes labralis P1 segment gut microbial communities from Petit-Saut dam, French Guiana - Lab288 P1 (version 2) (version 2) | ecosystem: Host-associated > Arthropoda: Insects >... | reverse complement strand
AGCCTGAAACGAAACGGCAGAGTATGGAATGGCACCATTTGCATTCTCCATCAAAGACGAAGGCAAAGACAGTGCCATCAGCTGTGAAGGTGATGGGCACAGTCTTCTGGGATGCAGAGGAGTTGATTTTGGCAGAAATCCTGGAACCTGGGCAAACCATCACTGCTGCTCATTATGTCCAGACACTGCACAAGCTCCGTTGTGCATTGCGCGATAAAACGTCCGGGATGAAACATCATCAATCATCCTGCATGACAACGCTCACCCCCACGCCACTCACCTCACATCGGAAGCAATTGCAAAGATGGGGTGGGAAGTTCTTCCACACCCCTCCTATAGCCCTGATCTGGCACCTCCGACTACCATCTTTTTGGGTTTGTAAAGGATCAGCTGCGCGGACAACATTACGAGACAACGGAGGCAATTCAGAAAGCAGTGCGTCAGTGTCTTCGGATGGCTGGAACGGAATTTTACAGAAGGGGAATTTTCAAACTCCCAGAATGCTGGGAGAAATGTGTACAAAAAAGTGGTGATTATGTGGAAAAATAAAGAAAGGTCTGTAGATTAAGGTGGTGTAATTGGTTTGTCAAAAATAAAGCATGTTACTTTACAAAAAATTGTTGCTCATGACTTTCAGTACGACCCTCGTAGTATTCTTATATTATAGCATAATGGGCTGCATATTTTGACTCCTATTGAGTCATCTTCAGGCCCTCAAGATGCAGATCCAGACATACAAACGTTTACTGCACTGTGGGATCCCCAACACTTGCAGAATAGGATATGTACATTTTAAAAATATATAAAAACTTCAGTGCATATGGTATATTGATATATAAAAACAGAGATTGTAAAAGTTGTGTTTCTTACAGGTGTAATCTATTAAAAGTCTTAAAAGAGGGGGAATTGGCAGTTTTGAAAAATAAAAATTAAATGAGAACATAGGAATTATGACCGACACCATTGTTACGACAACTTAGATCAGTATCAGGGTGGAAATAACCGACTGATTTGTAACTAATGTCGGAAGGTGTGAGGTGTAGATTTCCTTGTCTTCTGTTGATACTATGGAAATCCCTCTTCCTCTTTTGCCACTCAAAGAAACAATAAAATTATAGGTGATGGCCAGGTGAAATGAAAGTCGGGTTCCCTTTGACGTGATTAATCTTGAGATTCAGTCAATATGTAACTGCAGACTATATTAGACTAAGTCAATCTGGAAATTATTAAACAGTACATGAGAGACGAAAAACACGTATGTTTTAGATAAGTGAGTAAAATCAATTTAACTTACTTACAAACGAGTAAAAAGTGTTCCTTTACGTATGCCCTCGTCCTGTATTCTGGTTGAAACCAATAGTTTTCTTGTATAGCGATGTGATGACAAATCGTGTCTTGAAGCTAGAGATGGTTGACCTAAGAGGTTGTTGTGGTGGAAGCTGCTCATGCGCGTTTGTAGAGTTGAGGTTCTACTGGAATCCAGACTTGCTTATTGCATGTTGTAGACGTTAGGTATCCCTCTATGGGGGTCTTTCTGAACTACGGTATCAAAGATTATGTTTGATTTAACTGTTGATTTATCATTAATCTGGTTATTTAATTTCATCTCGCGAAATATGTAGAACCTTTCAAGTCTGTCCATTAGACATCCTTCATTGGTAAAATGCACAGTTTCCATAATTTCTTCCATAGGACTTATAGCATGACCATACTCTTATCAGATGTTGCGTGAAACTGGATTAACCATTTCTGTACTTAAAGTCATGTAGGTGCTCCTGAAAGCGGATCCTGAATGATCTCCCCATCTGCCCGGTATACTTCATATTACAGGTACGGCATTTTATTTGGTAAATTCCAGTGCTCTCATATTTGCACATATGAGGGGTGTGTTTTTTTGTAAGCAGTTTCTCTACGGTATTATTAGTGGAGTAGGTGACTTTGACTGTATAATTTCAAACACTTTAGTTATAGCTCTTGTTTCCTTGCCAATATATGTGAATTTTGTCCACTGTTTTCTTCACGTTGTGTTTAAGTTTTTTGTTGCCAAGTACAGTTTTGGAGATAGAAGTGTCATATCTATTGTTGTGTAGAATTTGTTGTATTATTTTTTCCTCTTTATGCTTCTTATCTGGAGGCAGTTGGTAGTTGTTCATCCTACTGTATAAGTATTGTATTGCTGTCAACTTATGTTCTGTAGGGTGACAGGAGTCAATGGATATAATGGAATCTGTGTATGTAGGTTTTCTATGTATCTCTATTGAAAAGTTGGTTTTTTTCTCTATGAATTGTTATATCAAGGAAGTTTATACTGTGTTCTGTTTCTTTTTCTAGGGTGAACTTTAAATTTGGCATAAGGCCTTTAAAACAATTGAGGAGGTCTTTTAAGTTGGTTCTATTTTCACTGTATATCATCAACATAACAGAAATAACCCAAGATATTGTGGCTTTGCAGCAGGATGTAGATTTTAGAGATTTCTAGAAATTGTAGGTAGAACTCGGAAAAGATGGAAGAAGATGGGGCCCCCACAGCTAAGCCCTCACTTTGCAAACATGTTTTTTCTATAAAATGAAAGAAGTTTTGGTTAATGATGACTCCAGATAGCTTTAAGATTTCTTGTGTCAAATTCTCTTCAATATGGTTATTTCTACAAGCTGTGTCTATGATCGCTATGAGATCACTGGTACGGATATTTGTATACATATTTGTAATATCAAAGGAAGCAAGTCTTAAATTCTGGTTGTATGGAATGTCATTTAGGTCATTTATGAGTTGAGAGGTGTTTTTGACGTTAAAAGTGTATGGTAAAGGAATGTATGCTTGGATTAATCACGTCAAAGGGAATCTGACTTTCATTTCACCTGGCCATCACCAATAATTTTATTCTTACCTTAACTGGTAAAAGAGGAAGAGGGATTTCCATAGTATCAACAGAAGACAAGGAAATCTACACCTCACACCATCTGACACTAGTTACAAATCAGTCGCTTATTTCCACCCTGATACTGATCTAAGTCATTGTAACATTTGTGTCGGTCATCATTCCTATGTTCTCATTTTATTTTTCAAAATTGCCAGTTATCCCTCTTTCAAGACTTTTAATAGATTACACCTGTAAGAAACACAACTTTTATGATCTCTGTTTTTATATCAATATAGCATAAGCACTGAAGTTTTTATATATTTTTATAATGTACATATCCTATTCTGTAAATGCTGGGGATCCCACAATGCAGTAAATGTTTGTATGTCTGGATCTACATCTTGAGGGCCTGAAGATGACTCGATAAGAGTCAAAACATGTAGCCTATAATGCTATAATATAAGAATACTATAATGATACTGTCGTGATCCTTTCCTTTAATTTTATATTTCAAACACTTCGGGATGGTAAACGTTAAGTTTATTTATGTTGTAAAATCAGCATGCAAATCATTTGTGACCTGTTGACAAATGCTGATTGAGATGAAGGAATGTCATGCTTGGCATGTAGTTCATTGAAGCCAAGCACATCACATTCTACATGCTTGTACAATTGACAAAATAATACTTCTTGTGTGTTGAAGAGTTAATACCAAATATGTTGATGACACTATAGTGAGACCTGAGCTCTGAGCTGCACTGGAGAGAGACACCATTGTCTGCTATTTACACAACCTCAGCCTACATTCTGTACTTCAGGTAAACACAATAGTTGGCAAAGAATTCATATTGTGTAAAGGTGATGTTCATGTTGGACCTTCATTTGTTAAATTCACTCTGCTTCAGCAGACACTACAATTACTATCTTGTGGTTGAATTCACTGCAGTGTTTGTTAGAACACTGGCAGGAGTTTAACATGTGACATGCCTGGAAGTTGATCTTGTAAATTAGACACTGGCTGTCTTAATTTCACTAACTTGAAGACAGTATCCAGTACAAACCAGACAGATTTTCAGTTACCTAGTGATAATAAAATTACAATGCCAACAAAACAGGAACAGGAAAAATGAAAACCTGTGTCATGGGCTAATTTCAACTTTAATTGATTGCTTATTTTGAAAATATTTTAAATAGTATGAAGGTTATGAATGTGTTAACTGTAATATATTTACACACACACTTTTTTTGTTAGTATATATATATATATATATATATATATATATATATATAGACATTTAAGGGGAAAGAGGCAGTACACTTCTCCACACTGCTGCTGATGAATGACAGGTCTCAAGTTTTGAAGTTATGATCAGGTAAGCATTCATTCAATGAACCCCTCTGCAGAACCAGTGTCACCTTTTTCAGGAGGACATGCTCACACAGTATTTTTTATTTTACATGCTCTTACATTAATAATTACCCTAGACTAAGAGCTATGTTGCAAACATTCTTACACACAGACTAATTCCCCAGGGAAGATTATACTTCGTGAGGCAGTAATATTTAATGCGCAAGTTGTTTCTTGCTCACTGAACTGATTACTTAAAAAAAATCATATTAAGTTCCTGAATAATTATGAAACAGTAAAATATGCATTTATTTCCAGAGCAGTCATGCATTACCTTGATCCTTAGGTCAAGATAATGGAGAATCACCTCTTAATAAATCTTCATGTAAATGAAGTTACAGCATTTGTCACATGTAAGTGAAGACAATATACACAGACATAGCACAGACAAACATACAAATCTTATGTCTGCAATTTAAAATATAACTTATACACTTTGCATAATTTAAACATTTCATTCTCACTGATAAAGAGTACATAAAAAATTGTCATGCCACTCATTACAGTCCACATAAAAGTTTCACAGATCTGTACAGTCATGTATTTTATAATATTTGGTGGCAGTGACTAGCAGAACAAAGGTACTGATAATACCAAACAAAATCAAGTTACACGAATGGCATCATATCACCCATCTGTGCCTATGTAATATGAAGTGATAAATTACACTTATTTCTGTCATGTGATCTGGATGTTAACATTTGACAGTATATCGTGGAAGGTCTTTGCTCCTGATTTTAAATTACTCGAGTATTGGCACTCATCTTGCTGCCTTCTTCAGAACTGGTTTTTGAGGAATGTTTTAAACAACATTCACAAGCTACCCATGAAATCACTCACAGCAACCGACATTTCAAATTCAAGAGAAAAGATGAATTAAGATTAAAAAATTGATGAATTTATTATATGTAGCAAAATGCAAGTAGAAACAGAGAGGAAGACCCCAACATGAGTCAAAATGTCTGTATATCAAAATCAGGTGGAAGCCAGACAGAATACAGAGTCTCTGCCTGTCAAAAGCTTTCACTTATATAGCCATGAATATATCCAAACAAGGGACAGAATTTGTGTAACATTCAGGTACCCCAACAAAGGTTAGCCATGGTTTAATATTGAAATACTGTTATTTCTGAGTCATGCTGTGTTTTCACTGATACACTATATGTTTATATCTGTTTACAACACCAACACTGTATTTACATTCCAACATAAAATAAAACTTGTTATTTTGGGGTGGCACATCCCTGTTGTTATTAAATGCAGTGCATGTTTCAACCAGTCAACACAACATATATAATGTGTTGACTAAATGAAATGTTTTATTCACTTGGTATGATTCATCCCATTGTCATCTATTTACAGCAACCAATAATTATATGTCAAACACAATATTTATTACAAAAACTAGTTGCAGCTACATGTTTTGGCTTCTATTAAGCTATCCACAGGCTGTATGAGATTGTATATAGACAAAATCCACTATTACTGTTAGTCTGTTGAGGCCTACCCTATTCTGGGATGTTATGCAGTGTATGTTGGTAGTTGTGTATAATGTTTCAGGACAGCCTATTGGTCCCATCTTCAAGGGTCAAGTGGTCCATGAAGAACGATTGCTTGGATTGTCTGACCCTTGAAGATGGGACCATAAAGCTGTTCTGAAATCGCAGTACACAATCACCAACATAAACTGCATAACATCCTACAAGAATGAAGGCCTCAACTATACTACAGCGGGAGCCTGGAATCTATCAATTTTTTTTTTGTGCACTGTGGCCCAAAGAAGGCAATGGCCACCTCATTCATGAGGTTTCTAGACCACATACAACAATACACCACAGTTGGTAGGACTCCTCTGGATAAGTGATCAGCTCATTGCAGAGATGGAATCTATCATTATACACTTGTTATACAAACAAAAAGATAAGTGAATCAGATATTCCAAACTCCATAGAGGCAAAACCCATGGACATGGACATATTGTACCGCATCAATCCCAGCAGTGCGACAAAGTAAGCCATAGAGCACATATGGTTCTATGAATCCTTGACCAAAAAATATAGGAAGACATCCTAACTACTGCACTAAAATATCAAACTATATAACACGATAACATTACTACAATATGGCCATCCTTTGACTTACAGATTCCCAGATTGATGCTATACAATACACATAGGACCTTCCCTGAATTTTACCACTGTGGTGTTTAGAATTCCTGACTATTTTTTGTTTGTGTAGCAACAACTATCTAATTATTTAAATGTATTTTAATCTATACAGCTCATGGCTGTAAAGCTGTCCTGAACTCCATGGGACACAGTCCTTTTTGAAAGCATAGTTCCTCGGCTAGTAAAATTCCCTGCGTTATATGGAGCCTAAAGGTTCAATACCACACACAAGTTAACTACTGCACAAAGCTAGTTTTTACACTCCTACATGTTTTGGCTACATATTGCAGCCATCATCAGAGAGCTACAATATTATAAAGGCACAAGCAGCACGTCATATGTAAGTGAATGGTAAACATACATACACTGGCTTTGTATAACAGTCACTACCAGTGCAGAACGATCACACATGGAGGAAACATAGGTATCAAAACCTTGGATCACCACTCCATCAAAAACAGGAGACATCTAATACTGCAAGATGTTTGGAGACCTCTTTTTACATTGTGACATTTCATGCTTTAATACTTTACTTGTATTTTAATTTTAATCTGAATAATTTTAATAATATTATATACATCACTGACTGTTATAAACAGCTAATGCATATACGTTTCCAATCCACTGACATATAACACACTCCATGTGCCTTTATAATATTGTAGCTCACTAGTGATGGCTACAAAAGGTAGTGGCAACATGTAGGAGGGAAAAACTAGCTTTGTGCAGTAGCTGGAAATAAAATTTGTATGTGGAAGACAATTGCACATAATCTGTAAAATATTAAGTTCATTACCATATTCACAACAGTCTGCCATCTGTCCCCATCCTCAACCAGATCAATCCAGTCTGTTCCTTTCCAACTGATTTTAAGATACATTCCCATATTATCCTCCCACCTATGCCTAGGTTTTCCAAGAGGTCTCGTTCCCTCAGGTTTCCCGAACAAACATTGTATGCACCTCTCCTCTTCCCCTATGTTTGTCATGTGCCCTGCCCATCCTATTCTTCTCTATTTGACAACCCAGATAACATTGGTGATAAGTATAAATCATGAAGCTCCAAAGCCATCATTATTGACTGATGTTTCCCATAAAGCTTTATATGATATTTAAAACTTACAAATATAATTGTGAAAATTATTGAGATTGAATTTCTAAAATATTACATACATAGAAGTACAGTGTCTCTTTACACAATTTTGTACTACCTGAGGATGGCATAATGCAAACCAATATATGTAGCTGCAACTGTTTTCTAATGAATAAGTGCTGTGTTTGATGGACATATATTGATATTTTTGTATAAAGCTTGATGGTATTAGTGACACATTTCAAACCAATCAAGTCATCATATCGCTAACATAAGAAGGTTGTATAGTGGAATTTACATATAATGTTGGTCGTGCAGACAATAATTTCTTCGTATGTAAGTACCTGTAATTTGTCCACATGCTGTACTGGTTAGCATCATAATTCACCTATAATGCTGGGTGCAAATTATGTCCTTGCTGTAGTTTTAAAAATTGAAAGAAGTAAAAGAAAACTGTTGCCCACTTACTGCTCCTATACTGCTTTAAACAAACCTGCAGGTGGCCATTAATTCCAACAAATCACAGTCTACATAATGTATATTCTTCAAAAGAGCTGAACTCTAAAGGCTGCAGCTTCATAAATATCAATAAGGTGAGCTGCTAACTAAAGGTCGTTATGTCATTAACAGGCTACAGTCTTACAGATTTGTAATCCCAGTATCATTTCTCTCCCTTCACAAACATTACAAATTTCCACTATACCATTCTACACTACACAATATAACATATAATTAACTGCTGCAAAGTGACTTATTTTGAGAAGTGATAATTCATACATGAACAAAAACCATTTACATCAGATACACTGTATTTACAAATAAGAAATAAAACTGTAACAAATCCAGTTCTTAAACCATTATTAATAATATTGCACTAACAAACAATGTGTAAGTGACATCTTAAGACAAGCTTGCTGCAAAAATGAAACTACCAGCACAGCCATAAAATATTGGGCAACAGATTCAAACTACTTTTGTTATAGCTGAAATTTTCATGTTACTCATGAAACAGCAATTTGTCATAATCCACCAATACACTTTTTTACAAAAGAAAGAAAATTTGACAGTTCCTTAGCAGACTAACACTTAAGCTGGTTAGGACTTTATGTACATATAAGAAGCAACTGTTTCATGAATGCAACATTTTGACAGAAGGTGTGTTTGTAACCCAACTAACTGTCTAGTAATGCAGAAATCTCAGTCTGACGAACTGTGTGGGTTATGACAAATTGCTGTCATAACTGTTATGAATACCTGTTTCAGTGCCTGTGCTGGTACTGTCACGAGTGTGAACAGTCTCAATACTAGCACACGTATCTGAAAGTGTATGTCATATCAATACTTGACACACAAACTTTAATAAAGGTCATTGGTATTTGATGGCAATCTTGTGAACAAACAATGAAAGTAAGATCTGAGGCAGTATATTTAAAATCAAACCCACTTTTCATCAAATTGAAAATTCTACATTTTCTAAAATGTCATGATGCTCTGACAAATTCAACATACTAATAAGATATTACAGATGGTTTAAAAGAAAGGAACATTTATGCTCAAACACAACAATTTTCTTTTTTAACACGGTTACATGGCTCGGCTAAGTAAAAGCCATCTTTAGGCTGTATAGTAATTTTAAAAGGCTTATACAACTTGTATAATTAAGTACAATTTTCACAGCCATGTTAAAGAATGAACTCTACTAAGCATGCCTGAATGTACCACCCCAATGGAAAACAAAATGACAATCACAGTTGGCAGTGAGGCACACAAGAAAAGACACGCACATAAATATGACTCCATTCATAACCAATATACAGAACAAAATGTTGAAGTGTCTTACATACAAATCACATTGACATACTTTGAAGACAGGTCAAGTCCTATCTATGCATTATAAATTGTTTATTTTATTATTTTTAATATAATCATTTATTATTAAATAATCCATACTGAAAAATTCTCTATCATAATGTTGGTATTAATATTACAGACAATTTATTTTCATAAATACCAGTACACACTTCCTACATAAGAGCTCCATCTTGCACCCAGATTGGACTTCTCTATCATAATTTCTGTCAACACCAAAATAACGCTGCCAAGAATTTTAACTACTGCATCATAAATGGGAAACACAGCTACCTCAAGCCATTTAGTAAACAATATTATACACACTATGTAACAAGTTGAGCTCATACTTGGTTTTACCTGATACTGTACTTAGTTGTACATGTTGCATACTACCTTTTTATATTACTATACAGCCTCAAAATGGCTTGTGTTTAGCCAAAACACATCACTGTGTTAATAAAAACAGTTGTGTTCAACTGAAAAACTCTAATTGTTTTCATTCAATAAAACATATGGCAGGATGAATAAAATAAATATAAGATAAAATAATAGTGACAGATGTAGAACAGTGTTAATCACTTAATCTGATTTCAAAGAAAGACCTCTTTGTATTAGCTGAAAAAATGTGTTTTAATATACAAGGCAACTACCTCCACATTACTGACAAGCATGTATCATGCTTTTGTTTTACACATAATATCCAATACAACTAAATATCATTGCTTAACATGGCACTCTTCAAATGAATTCAAGTGTTTTCTATGTCTGACTCTACCACCACCACACTGTACCCTCTGAAAGCATATTTAGCAAGACTGTTACATGCATACCAGACAGTAAATTACAATTTTCATTTTCAAGACATTTATGTACATATTCAGTGTACTGTACATGTAAGAATTTCTAATTTCCCCCACCCATCAACAGTGCATTAACATGCAGCAAGCATTGGACATGATATATACACATATCTGTATGCAAAATATGTACATGAACTTTATCTGTATACATTTTCTTAATTCAAAGCTTCATGAGCTGTCATTAGGTCTTATGTTATACATTACTGTTACCTAAGAATTTCTTACAAAAATACTACTTTCGAATTTCTTGCATTTTCCTTTGATGGTAAAAATGCTAGCATGCCAACACAGGCAATTGTTACTTAGTTTACTGTGTTCTAATTTAGCCAGGCTGACTTTTAATATTGTTTCATATTCTTATTTATACTGTATCTTTGTTTCTGGCTGTAACATATTTTTAGTGTGACTGCTTACAAGAAAAAAAGGTGTTAGTACACCTGTAAACCAACTTTGTACCATGTATAGTTGCTACAGACCCCAGCTACTTTAATATCTTCATGTTCATGTATATCCACTGCAATACATCAAAAAAGTGCTTATGATAGGCATAAACATTTCTATAGAACCAACCACAAAAAAGCAAGAACAGGGAAATAAGAAGACATGGCTTACCCAAGGCTGGGACTGCCACACAGACAACTCTAAATGTAGTCATTACATATGACATCATCACATTACTAAAATCACTATGACTGTAAATTTCCTCTGTACTTTCTCCCACTGTGTTCTTTATGTACATGTACGAAAACTACATTCACAGTCATTTGTATAATTTGATACTGGAGATTAAGAAAGAATTTTTACTCAACCAGTTAGTATGCTGGATCAAATACAGTACCAAGTCAGGAACACACCAATGTCATTATCCAGCATCTACAAACTGACTACTTGGAACAGTAATGCCATTTTAATTTTGTAGATTAAAATAATCTGGTCAAGCAACTGTCACTTATTTTCACCACCTCTTACACTTCACACCACCAAAATTTCTCCAGACCAAAGACAATAACAAACACTCAATAAAATACGGGTGTCACATAACTTAAGGTCAGTACTTCAAGATTTAAGTCCAGAGCTAATTCTGAGTCAGATATGTCATATACACACTGGTCCGATTCAAAGTGGTTACCAAGGTAGGAACATCTGAAGTGCAGCAGATGTGCACAGGTGCGGGCATACTCATGTAACTGTAACGATGGCAGTAGTACAACAGGTAGCAAACAACACAGTCATTTTGTGCTGTGATAAGTGTGCAGTGAGAAGTAACTGCAAACATGCTGCTTTCCTATGAAGATAATGCCGATATGCATTTCGTGTACAAGTATTGCAACATTAACTCCACTGCTGCTGTTGAAGAATAACAGCAACACTATTGTCGAACAAGAAGAATCCCCACCTTCCGTGTGTGCACTTATGTTCGCCTATGTCTGCGATAAATGGGCTCCATTCAGAGTGTAAACCACCACACTGAACATCAAGTACAGAAAAATGTGGAGGAAGATGACAACGTTACTGACATGGCAGTGGAAAGTCCATTCACTAGAACACCACAAATTTCTGCCTCGATGTTTCGTGCGTGAGAGTTACACACATAAGGACTTTACCTGTATCTATACCACATACAGTGCATTCAGCATATTGAACCTGTGCACATAGGTAGCCAGATGGAATTGTGCTGTTGGATTAATGCTAACCCAGCAGTGACCAGAACTGTCCGCCATGATGACCAGATCTGAACCTGCTCCACTACCATGTGTGCGTTTACATGAAAGCTAGTGTATGCATGCACGGTGAACACCAGAGCAGTAGTCCAGTGAATTCTCAGTGCTGCAAAATGCATAAGTAATGCTGCTGTGCTTCATAAGCTTACTATTTCTTTGGTCACCCAGGTCAGAAAATGTATTCAACAACACGAAAGTCATTTTAAACAACTTCTATGACTTGTGAACTGTGCATTTCTAACTGTACATTTAATGACCAGTTTCAATAAATACACAATGTACTTCTTTCCTTTCTAATTTATTTAATGTACTGTAAATATTCATAGCTCCTGAACCATTGCAAATCTGACCCATGTGCATATGACATGTCTGACTTATAACTAGCTCTGTAATTAAATCCTGCAGTACTGACAACTCCTGGGGCACCTTGTACACACTTGTGATTAGTCTTCATTTATTCCCTGCTACACCTAAACAAAAAATCTCTAATCCACCCCAGAAAACACAGGGAGAAACACACTAAGCTTATAGCTACAACCAGGCAACATGGATACAGTGATTACTTATGCAATGATCAAATAAAACTTAAAAGCCCCATTGCTTACATTAACAGCTGCTCAGTTACCTGCACTTACACTCTGAATATTTTGGGACTGATGAGAACACAACTTTCTCGTGGACCCTTTCACCATTAATCACAACAAATACTAGCAATGATTAACCTATTATCAGTGTTTTCATTACTTAATCCCATAATGATTGGATTTGTTTTGTTTTCTTTACATCCAAATTAGTTTACCCAGGATGGTGATTGGAAATTCAAAATTATGGAAATGAATGTGTTACAACCAGAAATATAATTTTGTTACTTAGTTGATGACTCAAGATGTACTCACAAGGTAGCATCAATTACTACAAAGTGGCAAAGGCTCATCTACACTGGCCCTGAAACTTACACACTGTTATCAACTTCAACATAAATATAACACAACCAGTATATTCAGTTCCTAATATATGGTGTCAAATCTGTACTGAAACTTTTGTTATCAAGTATCTCCATTCAAACACGCAGTCTCTGTAAAAAATTGTTTTAAAAAATCCTTATCTCTGAATGGTTTGCAATCTATAGTCATCATCTGCGTACTTTAGAAGGTTCTATTGCTCTTGGCCTGATTGTCCGATTGAAAAGGGCATTTGATATTGCAATAACGGGTGAGAACAACTGTAGAGGGTAGTCACTGAAATTAAAGAAGCAAATGTAATTAATAAACTTAAATAAAGTCATGTGAAGAATTTCCTGATGACAGTCATTCACATTCTTACCACTAAGAAGTTTGTACAAACTACACACAACACTGAGTTAGGTGTAAGTTGTAAAGCATGGGTTTGCAGAATACAGGATGGATAATAAACTGAAGAGTAAATCATTAAAATGACTGTCCATTTCTTAATTAAGTGAAAAGAATGCATTAAGGAAGATCTTTTTGGTGGTGGGGGGGTGGTCGGTGGTGGTGGTGGTGGGGGACTGAACTAAAACAGACAATTTTTAATTTCAGATTTTTCTCGCAACTTCTTCAACACACTTGTGGTTCTACTTCAAGACTTACAGCCTGGTACCTTTCTCTTCCTGTCCACATGTCCACCACATAACACTTCTTCAAATGAGTGTACCACCATTTCACTCTCTTGCATTATTTTTTTTAATTTCAGAGTCAAAATTTTATGTAGTGGCATACTGTGTTACTTAAGCTAAAAATGTTCAGTCCATCAGGGCACCAAAAGAGATTTGAATGGGGAACTTCAAATAATGTGCCACTTTGAGTCAGAGCTTGTGAAAAGATACAATACGCAACATCCCACACAACACTTAAGTGGGTCATTTCAGGAGTGTTGTGTACGGTGGTAGCACCATGCAGTACTTCACATAACTGAATTCAAATCACATGTGTGGAACTATTTCTACTGTCACAAAGGTGCAATGTCTTTGTGATGTTAGTTGTTGTTTAGCTATGGACTGGGGAAAATTAAAGGAAGTTTCCTGTGGGAAGACATTATAACATTAATAAAATTTCATGGTGTGATGGATAAAAGAGCTATAGATTGTTACAAGTCATTGAAAGAAGGTCTAGGAACACATTCTCCTTCACATGGAACAGTCTGCCGATGGGTGAATGACATTAAGAATGGCTGGGCAAAGACAGAATACGCCCTTCACTCTGCAGCCCCAACATCAGTGATGGATGGACGCCACGTGGAACAAGCGAAATCTGTCCTTGAATACACACGCAATATTTCATGCAAGGCAACTGCTACAGAAGTCAGAATCTCTCCAGCAAGTGTTTACTGCATCCTCACCAACAGTTTGGGGAAATAAAAAGTTTGTGCACAGTGGATTCCACACATGCTCAACGATGACCAAACAGCCATGCATGTTCTTCTTGCCACCACCCATCTGCAGCATTGGAAATATGAAGGCAATGCATTCTTCCATCACATATTAATTGTTGATGAGTCATGAATGGTTTCATTTGACCCTTAGATGAAATGACAGAATGCCGAATTGTGTGACCAAACGTCATTGAGGACGACAATTGCACAGCACAGTCAGGCTGCTCCGAAAGTCATTCATGTCATGTTCTTCAGCCAAAATGAACTTGTGCTTGGCCATCCTGTGCCTGTTGGTATTAAGGTCAACAGCCAATATTACTGCTCACACTTGCATCCTAAGTGAGGTTGGCTCTTTGCCGGAAACAACCATAACTGCTTGAGCATGGTTTCATTTTGCTCCAGGACAATGAAACACCTCATCAAAATCATGATGTGCAAAATATGGTGCAACATTGGGGCTGGAAAGTGCTGGCACATCATCCCTACTCTCCAGATCTCACCCCATGAGATTACTGGTTGTTTGAACATGTGAAAGAACATCTTAGGGGTCAATAAATTGAATCAGAAGATGATATCAACAATGCTATCACTGCCTCTTTACATCGTCTGAGCAAGGATGAATAAACAGCTGCAACTGATTGTCTACCACACAGAAGAGTGTGTTGGTGATTACATTGAGTAGGGGACATACAAGTAAACATTCAGGAGTATCAGTTTTGTTGTTGTCTTGTATTGTGTTATTATGATAAAATCACATTTAAAAACTTCGGAAATGACCTACATAACAAGTCAATGATTCCAGTGAAAAAACTACTTCATGACAAATTTGAATGCTCCAAGGTTTTGTTAATACGTTTTAACATAATTAAAGATATAAACATGCCTATACTCTCAGAAGAATTAACTGCAAGGGAACAAAAAGTTTTTATTATGAGAGAGATGGGGTACATGTGTTTATGTGATCTGATTACAAAATAAAAATGAAAAATTATGGTGGGTTCAAAGCCAACATGGAAGTAATACTTTTCCCTCTCTCCATATGTTCTACACACAATTGGTGACAACAAATAAGCATATTTTCAGTCAATCAGACTGAAAATCATCAATGGGCATGATCAAATAAAATCCGTGGGCTCATGACAAATGCATGAGTCACATCTGGATCTGACTATGCACAAAAGCAAACAACAAGATCAGCAGCACCGAGTTTGTCCAACCTTAAAATATATCAAACATTTCAAGAATACTAAATCAAACATAGTTCTTTTCATATCCCATGATAAGCAATTCAGTAAACTATAGCAGAATTTCTTTAGTCCAGCACCTGATAATACATCATTCCTGACAGTTCGGCCCTTGAGGAAAGTAGTCGCAAGACAAGAAGTGCGGATGTTCATAACTTCTGGTGTATGTATTGATTTCGTGATTTTATCTTGGGTTACTGATTTTACAGAGCCCAACAAACTCTTATAATGGCTCAAAAGATCCAAATTTGAGTAAACAATTTACTGCTGGCTACAAGAAGAAACACATAATTTTAACAAATCCTGAGAAACTTGACATAATTAAGCGGCTTGAAAGTTGTGCAAGAAAAAGAGATGTTACAGTGTCACACAATGGATCAGCAACTATCTACAATATAAAGAAATGGAACGACTAAATATGATCATTTATGGCATGTGGAACTGTAAGGGACCCTTTGAACAGCCAGACAATGGAACAGCCTAAACTAGCACAACTGCACAAGGTGTTGCGTAAGTGGTTTACAGCAATGCATTTTGAAGAAAAACCCATGACTGGGCTTATGATAACTGAAAAGGCTAAGTTTATTATGATGAAATTAAAAGAACTGATAAGTGCACATTCCCTGACGGTAGGAAAAAAAATACCGGTAAGAACTTAGGTCAATTAGGTACTATCTGGGCCCCAGTCCAACTGCAAAGATCAGACATGTCCTTTAACAGGACAAAATCAGAGGATGTTACTGGCCTCCTTACTGGACATAACAACCTGCAAGGACATCTTTACTAAATGGGGCTGATGTGGAGCACAGGAAGGAACCTCAGCACACGTTTTGTGTGAGTGAGAAGCTCTGCCTTCATTCAGACATGCATTTTTGGGTTCCTTCTGCTTGGACCCAGATGTTCAGTCTAATTCTAGGGGCCATCTGGAACTTTGGTAAAGGAGCAGGGCTCCCTTGACTTGCCATCAGATTATGGGGCATAAAGCGCCCGTCTGAAGGCTTAAGTGCAATGGAACCAAAAAGGATTGCACCCAATCATTATCTAATCTATTCTAATAGGTACTACCTGATAATCCAGAACATTTGATAGTCCAGCAACTGTCCTCCCTGTGAGTGCCAGATTAAGAGAATGCTATGCATGTACTTTAAATCTCTTTTAAAATTTGGTACAGTACAGTGACATATGTACATGGTTGGGACAGCCAATTCAATATTTTAACAATATTTGGATGATGAATGTACTCATTATAATCAATTTTATAAATTGTTACCATATACTGGGTGCTAAGAGTACACTCTTAAAATTTCTGAAATTGCCATATGAAAGAAAGTTTTACACTCACTCACCATGCTCCAGTCACAGGATCAGCTTCATTCCCACTGATTATGAACAACGGAAACAGAATGGAAAACACACACCCACTGTAAAATAATGCAGAACACACTTTGATAGGATATAAACTTTCACCAGGCACAGGATCTTTTATTTACCTTATACTTAGTGACATTCAGAATTACACAGTATAACAATGATTACTTAAACACGGCAAACATAATTTGTCTCTTCTATTCACACTTACTGATTTCCCCACTCAGACTGATGAAGGCAGTAAGGTCATTATTCAGAGCTTTCAAGTTAAGGATTTCCTGGGAGCTTTCAAGTTAAGGATTTCCTGGATCAGTGTTTTCTGGACAGTTGATGAGGCAGTCCAGTGGTAGGGTTCTGGCCTCACACCTTCTGGACACCTGTATAACAGCATTTCTTCTATACCTAAATAATGATGACATCCCATGTCTTGGTTTCCAGGCTCTGTAGTAACTAACAGAAGGAGAAATAATGGGAAGGACACTTTGATAGGAAAATTGGAAAGCCTGTCTGCCTCATGTGTGTGTGTGTGTGTGTGTGTGTGTGTGTGTGTGTTTGTGTGAGAGACAGAAATCACATGATTTCCGGATTGTAATGTTTTTCTATGTGATAACCGTATTTACCCTCTACTGCTATGACAAGAAGTTGTAGCAACTTTCTCTGATGAACTTCGCTCCAATTAACAAAGAAAATTTCAAGAAAATTCAGCTGCACACAGTAGTACTACAAGTAATAAGTAACATCTTCACAGACCAACTGCCAATCTGTCACATTTCAAGAAAAGTACATCCTATGCCATCTTCAAAATTTTCAACAGTTTCCTATGCAGACACACAAGTCTCATGAATGAAAAAGCCCAATTTAACCTTTAATCGAGTGGGGTGAATATTTAAATTTTTGTGCATTATGAAAAATATATTATTTGATCAGAAAAAGATAAAATTATGAAATAAACATTTTGTGGAAAATAAATCAAATATCATGCAGCATGTCTTAAAAACGCAGTAAACTAAACTATTGTATAAATATATTAAGTGAATTTTTAGGGGCATATTTCTATGTATTTTCATGTATTCACAGATCTTTAAAAGGTTAAATATCATTAAGAAGACACTTATATTCACACATTCCTTACATTCTGTTGATGGATTACCAACGTTTGCAAATTACTTACTCATACGCTTTATTATCTGATGTATTTAAAGGACTTACTGCAACACTGCCAATATTTTATTAGAAATATTTATCATTATTTATCATTTTTTGTACTAGTTCTATATATTGCACACATATTTGTGCATGCATGTGCATATGCATATATGTATGTATGTATGATGCCAGTCCAGCAACAGTTTCACAGTTTGCAGCACAGGCAGAGCTTTCTCTTAGTTTAGCCTGCCACTGGTCTCAAATTACAATGATGTCAAAAATATCTTCCCCTTTAATGTCAACTTGCATGCTGTGATCTGTAAAGGCAATGGTAAAGTAAAGTTGTCTCTGTGCACACCAAGAAGGCTTATGTGGGATGGAAGTACAGCTCCACTCATTCTTTACCTCAGCTCAAGATGGATGACCTTCAAAAGGAACTGTGCATTTCTGGTTTTCCTGGAGGTCCTCACAAACAGTGTCACATGATTTTGCTTTTGCTTGTCAATCAGCAGATGGCACACAAAGTTTGTGACATTCCATCAAATGTTCAGATCTTGCAAAGGGAACGTCATCCCATTACAGGCCTGGAGAAGCCCTTAGGGCTCCAGGAGGTTGAGGTACCCAGAATTTCTATACAATCATCAACCCTTCAGATCGGCGGCCTTTACCCACCCAAGAGATATCCCTAGTACTCACTTCTGTTAGATGTTCAAATCTTCTGATGGTAGAATAAAAGTTAGATTCTGACATCATCAGCCAAGTCACAGATAGAAGCATGTCTGTTTCAATGAAAAACTTTTGTTTTTGTATGTTCTGCCCACAGAAGAGCATCCTAAATATTCACCATCATTAACTGATGTTTCTCCACTTCCAAACTTGGAAAACCAATGTCATTGTAATGCCTTGTAGTTTCCTGCAGCAGCCTTGCAAGTCTCCAGGAATAAGGTATGCACTTTTCTCTCAAATCTCCCATTTTGTGACAAAATGCAAACTTCAGAGGCCATAACGCATGTCACTTAAAAAGGAATTACAGTAACACAAAATACAACTTTGAAATGAATGTCAGATGACTGCATATTCCACATGACCTCCCTTGCTGAATACAAGATAATGTCACAGTCACTCCTGATATATGGATGTGTAGTTTGGACCTCTCAGAAATATATGAGAAGATCAATTTTAAATGATCCACAACTGTGCATTCAGCTGTAAGATATGATAGCTAAAATAACAAATTCACATAAGTGTACACAAATATATGAGTGGCTGATACATGTGAGGTATACTGTGTTTATAATATACAGGGTTACTATAAAAGAAATAGACACTTTCAATGATACATTAGACTATTATATTGGTATCTGTCATGTAATAAAAGGCTCACACATAGAACATTTGTAACTTCATCATATAAACTTAAAAACATGTACTACAAAACCATGTAAGTAGTATTTAGGCTCATTAATAATTTCGTTTCAGTACAACATTGAAAGTGTCTATTTATTTTATAGTAACCCTGTATTTTCACACACTGGTATGCATTCATTGGTTTTAGCTACCATATTTACATGAAAAGATATTTGACAATTAGTAACAACAGATGAGATTAATGAAACCTAGAGATAACATTTTTAACACTGGAATGCTTGCTGTACTGTGGTAATCATCACTGTCACATAGCAACCTATGATTCCATCCTATCTGCATTGCTCAGTCCAGTGATCAAAAATACTCCCTGCACTTCTGTAATGTTAAAAGAAAAAGTTGACATTCTATGATGACTAACTGAACCTTCCATTAAATTCACTAGTCACCAACATCATCAACATCAATGTCATCATCTTCATTATCATCATCATCCATCATCCACCACAGAGTGATAACTGCATTTACCCCATTCCAGTGCCATTCATAAATTTTCAAATTTTTTATTCAATCTCTATACAAGGCTAAATTTCAAAGATCCCAAGCCAATAAATTTCCATGTTAAATCTCTTTCACTCACGATTTCTTGCAGCCATGTGGAAATACAGTCAACCAAAAAGGAACATAAAACAGGTCTACTTTACACAGTAGGTTACCACATATACATAACAGCGCAGGTATAAGAACTTACCTGTAAAAAAATGAACTGGGAAGAGCTGTCAGAACAGCTAAAGGTAACCCAAAGCCAATGAAGTATGGCCAGTTACTTTCAATAAATGTCAGCCGCCTGTGCAGTTCCCATCCCATGTTGAACCATTTGTACTCAAAGGAGTACAATGAGTAGAGCATACACATATGCACAAGGCACAGCACATCTCCAAGAAATACAATAGGTAGCATACTAACAAGCGTACTCTGTAAACAAAGCATTCCATCAAAATGACATATCTCTTCTATATCACAGCAGACAGCATGCAGCAGCAACTGACACACAATACATATCACGTAGCATATATGCATTTTAATGTTCAAAATATGTAAGCATACTAATCAATGTAAATACGGCTGAACTGGATAATTAAGTAAATTTTAAATGACATGAAATTTGTTAAAATTAAGTTGTACTCTGCATTACTTGCTAATTTTGCATGCAGCATACTTAACAGATGTGATATATTTACTGTTTCACTGAAACATACCAAAAGATTTAAAACTTCCATACATTCCTGCAAGAAAAGCAGCCACTGTAAAAGATCTATGTAAATCAAACACATACATGTTAACTCTCTATGATCAACAGGGCTCAAAAAAACTTACTTCCAAAAAACTTGATTATGGAGTTCATAAAATACTTATAAATACTCCCATCCTGAGTCAAACACTATTTGTTTTTCCAAAAAGTAAACACCATTTCATCAAAGGAAGACAAGATTTTGTCCTGAATATGCTAAATGTTGCCAGTTGTAAGTGCAATTTATTACCTGCACAAGGAATAATGCCTGAATCAAGACACTGAACAGTGTGTCTGCTATCAGTTTGCTGAAACCTGACAGAAGCTGTGGCCTGCCTCTGCTGTATCGATATGCTGAATCAGCAATGTCCTGAATCAAAAACATCAAACAATGAAATTTCTAACCCAGTAGTAATGTGAAGGAGAACCCAATTACAATCTTATGGCCTGCAAAAAGAACCGACTTCAGTTTCCCTTCTTGGACTTGTCTGCCAGAGGTATCTGAGCTGTTAGGTGGTTACATGCAGTTAAAGTGTGCAGATTATTTTGTGTTGCCTGCTATTAAATGACACAAACACTGTTCTTCACAGAACATTAGTATTATACTATGGCACTGTCCAAGTTAGGAAACCAGAGTGTTCTCTATACCAACAGATGTGCATTTCAAATGAGGCATTAAATGTCTTTGAACCCCACTCCTCTCACACACTAGGATGTAGGGGCCTGCACACACAGGTTCCATAAGATTGTGATTAGATTTGATTTGATTAACGAATATGTTGACTCTTCAATATATGACATGAATAAGTCACAAATAACTAGCTCCAAACTAAGTATTATTCACAACTAATAACTACTCTGGAAAATCCTTTTACAGCTTGCCAATATGAAATAGCCACCACACCACGTATAGTTAAAATCCCTAAAATAAGATGCATGTTGAAACAAAAAAAGATGGTAAATACTTCACTTTAATTGAAAAGCTCTTACTGAAAGACAATTTTATGTGAATTACTGATTTGCTGAACAACTTTAATAATATTATCTCCCTTTCAAAACTTATACACGGTACTGATTTATACAGGTACAGCAGTACACAATGGTAATTTCAAAAATTTTGCTGCATACATATGACACCAAAGCATGTATGCTAGAAGACGCACTGTTTGGTCATATGCCACTCAATGAATCCACTGGCAAGTATCAAAACATGCCAACTGCCACAAGACTTATACGAACAAAAGATGTAAAAGTGGCAGAAATTCACCAACAAATGTACACACAACATGGTAACAGCTGTACCAAACAGCATAAAATGTACTGATAGATCCAAAAGGTTTAACAGTGTTAAACCACTGCTGCAGATGACAGGATGTCCAAGGACTTCACCTAGTGATGACATTACAAGAAACAGTGAAGTAATGTTAGACATCAGGTGTTAATGCAAATGCCTATTTAGTTTCTTTCTCTTCAGGCAAACAATTCAGTGCCCATAAAGTTTCATATTCTAACAATTCAGATCACTTAATTTTATAGTGCACATGTCGGCACATTAAAGATCTAGGGCATATTTGCTATTTATTTCATATGTTCAGCATATTTTTGCAGTGTTGCACATAAATGTATTTTTAAATGTACAGACTTATTGCTAGCACAACTATAATCTTTACTAAAAACTAAATAACTTAATTTCTTGGTGAATAAGAAACCATGGTTATTTCCTTAAAAAATGGCTCAAAACATTGCAATACCCATCATATACCACATTTAGAAGCATATAATTTGTATCTGCTCCTGCCTAAATGATTGTGCATCTTAAAAACTAGGAAATAAGGTAACTAAACAATCTGAAACACTCAGAACTGCCTAATTGTTTGTGCCATTATTATTATTTTTCCTCATGTAATAGACTTTGTGAAGCGCTACTTCAAAATTACGTTCGTAACATACGAACACACTGATGGATATAATGCACTGGGTCATTCAAGCAACAGAACAATGTCTTGTGTATGCTGCTGATGTATCATTCATTGTACTGCATATGTTTCAACAATGCCATGTCAATACCATACAATGAATTCTCAGTTAAGAATAGTGTGTGGAGAAATGAAAGTGCATATTTCTCAGTGTTGCAGTTACTTCATTAACATGCCAAAAATCAGGTCAAGTAGACATGGTCTGCTAAAGCATGAATGGACGTATAGCTCATACAATTAAGTAATGTTTCATCAACTGTCCTGGAAAACCAACTGTATAAGGAAAAGTAGCAAATAAAACAACAATCAGATATAAGTGTCCATGTAACAGTGAGGAAGTGTCAGAGAATTCAACATAAACATTACTGTTGCAGAAAGTGTAAACTTCTCTAAAAGCAATGTCTTTTTTTCAGGTGCCTTTGTAGAACCACCAAATGCTCATCCAACTGTCTTTGGAAGTGATTGTAAGGAAAATACTTCTGGATGATAATAAAACCCCCTTTGACAGATCTATGACAACATGTCATAATTTTAAGCATGGTGAATGCCTCCAGTCATTACACAGCTAAGAAGTTATTGGAGAGGTAAGTAAAGAAAAACTATCAACATCATACCAAATGGCTCATCTTGTGAATGAAATTCTGACTGAACTAAGATAAAGTTTTATATTTTCCTCTGAGACTCTGCTGCCTATAGGAAGAAAGTATATACTGCTGTCAAGATATTTCATCAATATCTCTCTCATAACACTTGTGTAGAAAACAGGCTTAGCACAGCAAGCACAGAGGAGGCACTTGTAAGATGTATCCATAAATTTTGATCTCAGGTCATTCCATGTGACCTGCTGTTAAGAAAGTGGGGCAGTGAACCAGAATTTTCTGCAAGTACTTTGGCTGTTCCCTGTCAGTATTATTCCACCCATTCTCCACACTCACATGGAATTCATCCCCCAGCAATGCAATATACACTTAGCCCGTAATGGCCTTGTTAAATACTGCACACCCCCCTCTCACTCCCTGCCATCCTCTCTCTCCTGATAGGCAACATGGATTGATGCTGCTCTGTTTTCTTCTGATGATTGTAATGACATTTATTGATTAGTCTAAAAAACAGTGATGCTGTGTCAATCCACAAAGCTAAGAGGCATTTGAAGTAAAAGTATACACAGCCATGTAACAGTGCTTAGGGCACAGTTAATAATAAAGTTAGAAATTTTGGGTATCTTGCTACATAAATATTGGATAGCAATGAAAAACCAGAAGCTAGAGTGAAGACTGTTATTGCAGAATATGTGTGCCGTGTGCATCCAAACTGTAATATGGTCTGAAAAAAAATCCAAGATATTGGGATGGCTGATGGTGCAAAAAATACTTATGTAGACCGATATTAGTGATTTAGAGTGTAGTCATCTTGTAATACTGTCCTGTTACATCTGTGGATCCTGAAAGGTCCTTCTCCACACACAAATTTATGCTGACACATATCAACCACAAACTTTCACAAGAAAGTATGACAGAAAAAATAGTGTGATGCATTGCAAGCACGTTACAGCAAGGAAGAAATAAAGATGAGAATGTCAGCACAGATCATCATTACCCTAGTGCATTATGTATGTTTACCTATCATTTAATGGCACATTTTTTTGCATTCTAACAGCATAACACTCTTATCTGTGAAGCATCACTAGAAGAATATTTTGTTACCTTTTTGTGCATACAAACCCTATGCTCATTACAACACAGCAGGAAAACAGATGTCAATGATCCCGTCTTTCACAGCCTCAAAGAAAATGTCCGTAGCATGCTGATATTACATCACGGATTTCTGTGTTCTCTTGACAACAGTGTCCTAAGGGCTAACTTTTCCCACTAAATGGCAACAGCATATACAACTTCTTCAAATTGTCTTCTCAAGTGAAGAGTATGATACTGAACATTTAATTATACACTTATTACCTGGAACCAGAGGCTATTCACAATTTTGCTAAGCAGGAACAATGGAAGCACCCAAAAGGCACCAAATGTCCAAGACAGGAAAAGCTGCATCCATGACCACAGAGACTTTCCTGTACTTGAAGAATGACCAAACAATATTGTCAGCAGGTACTTTAGCAGTGGAAGGACACCATACTCAAAGACCAAGAGGCTGCACCCGAATACTCCACCATTTAGTGCACAACATTGTAAGGTCCTCTTCAGAACTTTAGGTTCTCTACAAAGGAGAATAAAATATACCCAACAAAATCCTCAAATTTTAAAAACCTTTCTTAACACATTTGCAATGCAAATTACTACAAAATGACCTACTACATACTCTTCTCGCACAGAAGCTTTTGATGTCTCTCGATGCAAATCTCTTCGACTAGGAGTACTGATATTCCTGTTTGGAGATGTATGTACTGCCTTCTCCTTAATATTCTTGTCCAGATAAAATATTGCCATAGTTCCCTTCAAACTATCTCCAAAACCACGAGCAGCAGCCCAAAAAATTGCCTGAAAAAAACCCGTCTTGTAAAATACCAGCACACAGACCTACTACGACAACCTCACGAACGAAAGACAATAATATATTCTCAACAACTCCACTCAATTTTTATGAATGAGATAAAATACTGTTTTGCACCTAAACAAATGAAATGTTGGCAAAACATAACGCTTAATATTTCTATCATTAAAGGCCAGGTCTGCAAGAATGGTTAAAAAGTGCTGCAGTCCTGTTATTCTCAATACAACAGAAAAAAAAAACAACAATCTGCCGTGGTATCCTTCACATTCAAGAACTAAAATTCGAATCAATATTTAAAATAAAATAAAGATCTCAATTTAAAAAAATCGCTTTCAGAGCTGTTCATAATACTGAGAATAACACAATTAGAAATGGGTACCGGGTAACTCTGCAACATTAACAACACTGATTCATTCCATTTAAAAAAGCGAAATTCATTGCACATTTAACGAGTATGCCTCACGCTGATACTGTTACGTGCTTCAAACACAACACAAATGTCAAATTTGATGACTAACAGATACTACAATCACTTCAAGTTATGTAACTCACTGTTAAATTATCCATTTACTGTCACTACTCTTAGAATACCATTTGTCACACATATCTATGCACATAACCTCTGACCCATAGATCGTCTGACTCATGGTGCACATATTGGTTTTCTCGATATAAGGCCTATCGATTTGCCTGATTCGATATTACAAAGTCAGGGTACTTGTAAACATTTTCAATGTCGTCATAATTTATTCTTCAAATTTAATTGGCTAATAATAAAGACGTAATTAATTATAATTAATTGGAAGTATCATTATTGATTAATAGTCACGTTACACGACAACTATCACATGGCATGTGTACGGTTACATGTATCGATAGTCAGCACAGGTATTTGGAAAAAATGATAGATCAGCTGGTTGTATGTGTAATAGTGAGCAGACTGTCAAATTTGAAGTGTAGTAGTTCATTGTGATGGTTATATATGGAGTTTATATTGTATCGAAGTCCGGTGGACTAATTTTTAATCATGATCATAATATTCCGAAGATTGAGATGGAGAAAACCTTTAGCTTTCCACTAGATATAAAATTGCAGTATGAAAACAAAAAAATTGTTGTTGCTTTTGGACAAAGAGATGGAATAATGGGTATAGTTAAATTATGCTTTGATAAAACTAAATGCCTCCCGTATAACTGAACGAAGCAGACTTCTTTTATTTATACAGTAAAACACAAATTCCAATACTTTTCAGAAGTTCATTTTAGGTTATCTTACAAGGAAATACTTGGGTACGGGATGGGTGTTGTATCTGTTGCATACAGTAAAAGACACGTTTTTGTATTAAAAAAATACACAGTACGCACCTCTACCACATTTTCTACTACTATACTACTATGCTATGCATAATGTAATGCAGTGTAACATAGAAAGTTAAAAGTGTTGTGTTATATTGTATAAACTCTGCCCTCACTGCTGGGTTTTCAGTATTCATTTTCAAAACCTGCCCTTTCTCACTCCATTAGTCTGCAGACTTTTCTGAACAAGTCTTGAATGCAAACGTGCCTTCTGTATTACAGGAGAGCTACTGCTATGAGGATTTAACTCAGAAACATGCATAGAGCGTTCCTTTAGAGTGTAAACCCAGGGAATTTTATGTTCACTTTTTTAAAAGGTGAACATTTATTGAACATTCAATTATAAAAGGCATTTCCATACACCAAACAAACTAAAGAAACTAGAACTTATAGAAACTTTCTTTCAAATTAACAGCTAAACTCTCCTTAAAAATAGAAACTAAAAAATTAGATATAAAATATCACATTTTCTATACATTTCTACAACATTCAATATTACATACTGCATAACAGAATATTCCACACTTTAAATCTAGAAGAGTTCATCATGTGATTAAATTGAAATGCAAAGCCAATTTTGTAGACATTAGGGTGTGCTGAGGGCACCTCTGGCATATGCTGTTTGCATGCCTGTGAACTCCCACATGATGAATGAAACATGCACCACTTAACGAAAGAGAAAAAAGTTATGGAATTTAGGGAAGTAAATGTATGTAAATTGTTTAAATCAAGTGCAGCTTTTTATAGTCAAGAGCCATAGTTACCTCCTTTCATAATGAAATAACCATCATCTAATGTGAAAATAGTACATTCTTATACACTATCCCATAATCTAATATTGGTGTAGCACAGTCTTCAAAACGTTGTCAGTTACTCAATACTTGTGGCCATAAAAAATACTAACAGAACTCAAATTCACATAAGAGTTAAAGACTGAAAAAAAAAGTCACACAAAAGTTTTGTGTTACATCAGTCTGCAGATCATACTGCTTATTTTACCATCAAGATAGCTGATTATCATCGAAAAGTTATTAGTGTCATTCATTTTATTTTATATAAATGCTGTTTCATGTGCAGAGTTAGTTGTTGAATGTGAAAAGCATCATGAAGGGTTGCTAGGAAAGTATTGGGAGTATTGTGTGAAGGGTTGCAGAAGTTGTTGAACCATCTGGGCAGAATAGCTATAGAGTCTTAGACCTTGTTGCTTTTTCTCATAGTGTTATTGATCTGAGTGATAAGTCATTAGTCATTCATTCATTCATTCATCCATCCATCCATTGTCTTATTTCCTGTGTCATAATGTCATCTGTTCAATATGCATTACAGTGAATGTTGACATCCATTCATGAAAAGTGGTTCTGTGCAAGAACTAGCGCAAATTTCAGGATGTTACAGTCCCACACAGAATAACTGTTCTAACTCCAAACTAATTCCATGTAGCGGAGTCCTTGAGAAGATAACAGGTCCTCACCTAGTCAAGAAATTCCCCTAACTTTTTGGAACCCAAAGGTTCATTACTACATTCACAAGCTCCTACCACCTGTCCCAATCCTGTGTCACAGCAATCCCACTTCTTGAAGTTCTGTTTTAATATTATCCTCCCATCTACACCTAAAATAACTGTTCACAGAATATGAAATAAATTAAGACAGGATTGTTACTGGATAGTAGAGAAAAACTAATAAAAAATGCTAAGCGTTCACAGAAATGAAACTGGATGGGATTAGTGCTAGGCTTGAATCTCCTGCAAAATACACTCGATATCTTGTACACAGGACCAGGGTGTTAAAATAGTGAGCACTAAATGCCAGTATGCTTATGTGGAGGAGGAGGAAGAAGCAGAGAAAGTTCAAAATGTAAATTTAAATTTTTATGGGGTGACAGGCATGTACATAGAGCAATGGAGAGCATGTCCACCTTCTGTTATAATCTGGTTTGTAATGTGTTTTGGGTGTGGCTTGTCAGAACTGCTATCAATATAGCAGGAAATAAAGCAGCATGGTGTGAGTGTATGTAGCTGAATTTGGTGGTTTCTGTATCCAGCAATTCTGCTTGGCAGTTTGCCTATTTGTGTAACACTCTACAGAATTTTTCCCCATACATGGAACAGAAGTTACTGTAGCTGTCTTAAAAATACTATACCAGCCTACACTTGGAAGGGATTGAGAAAAGGCACAGAATTACACATTTAGGTCAGGTGGATTCTTACTTTAAGTCAAATCCTTTACTTGCCACATAAACTAGATATACATTACTGCAATGCTGAAATGCTTTGTACAATGATTAAATCACAACACTCTGAATTATTGATTTTTAACATTGTCTGTCAAATATTTCATGCATATTTTGAGTATCCAAAAAAGAATAAGTGTAGTGCAAGATTTGTTATTGCGACTTGCAGTATAAGAATATGTTAGTCTGTTACACAGGGTTCAGCAAAAACATTTGTTTTAATGGAATCACATTTCACACAATGACAAGATTTGTTGTTTTTAACATGTATTCTGTTTCTGCACTGTTGGACTCTTCTTATAATATTCTAGGTTTTTAAGTGCATCCATTGAATGCATTGGTGCACGTAAATCATGAGGCTGTGCATCATTTCCAAAAGTATTTCTTCTGAAATATGGAAGATTTTTTCTCAGATTCTCACTTGTAGCTTCTCATAAGTCAGCCTTTACCTTGTGTGTATCCCTCAAGGAAAAAGGGTAAGGAGTAGCACACTCTGAATCCACAGATTGCAGTGTCCTGGAATATTCTATACCCTTGACATGAAAACTGTTTCAGGCATGTGAGTGTAGGGATGTAATATGACTGGAGTAGCTTGCTCACCTTCATGTTCAAGGAAAGAGTCCGGTGATGCACTACATGATACCAGTCACCAAACAAGAACTTTCAAGTTTTATGGGAGATGTTTATGGAGTTCCTACAGTTTTTCACTGGCCCAGTATCAAAATTTACTCTTATTAACAGCACTATGCCAGTTAAAATAAACATTATCACTCATTAAAATGCTGTATGGCATGTTTGGCTTACCAGCTGTAAGTTCCAGAAACTGACGATAAAAGTGCTCATGCACTTGCCTGTCACAGTTACTGTGCATGATTTGCCGTATACTACTTTCAGACATGCGTAAATTTTAAGAATGCATTTATGCAGACTGCCATAGACTGAGGTTGACAGATGCCAGCACTAGTTGGCCATGTAACCTTCTACAAAAAAGAGAGGCTTCTTCACACTACTGTCAGACCCATTGAAAAGTATCATTTGAAAAATGAGCTTTCTGTTGGTTTAGCTTTCACTGAGATTCTTGCAATTCTGTGATGGACCCTGTTTGAGTGAAAAGTTCTATAGCACACATCCTCCATCAATTTCCAATACTCCCTGGTGCACTGATCCTCAAAATCACTGCTACAGATCCATCATACATACTCTATCATACTCTTGCAGAGATAAACCTTGTAAGATGCATCACCGTATAATGCGTTCCATTGTTTCAGTTGGCCATGTTCTAACCGCAATAAATGGTACTCCAGTGACAGGACGACAACTGGATGATGGAAGGGATGTATTTGATGTTCTGGAAAATGAGGAATTATTTCCTCTGAATTTAAAATTTGAACGTCCTAAGATGACAACAAATGAGAAGATATTTCTAGCTAGCATGTTCTATCCCCTTTTTGCAATTGCCAGTCAATTAAGCCCAGAGCCAAGAAGTTCCGGTATCGAGGTGCTAGAAGCAGACACTTTCAAACTGCACTGCTTCCAGACACTCACAGGTATAACATTACATGTAACAGAGGCTACTTCCACCATCAGCCTGTACACAATTATATTTATTTTTCTTCAGTACCATGGTACTTAGTAAGTTTTTCACTAGCTTTATATATTAGCAACTCCTTTGATATTCAAAGATGTTCATAGTTTTGTGGCATCTGACTGATTATGAAGTTGTGTGTCCACAGCATGCTTGTACTTTCATGTTACTTGTCTGTCTTGAGGTATAATATCACTTGTAAAAATTATGGCTTCAGACTGGTTGTCTAGTTCAACATTTTGCAAGAGGCGTGCAAAATTTCAAAAGCTGCAAGTGATTTTCTAGGCCTATTTTGATACCATTCCCTCATTCTGTACACCCATTGACATCTACTGGAATTGGACTTTTATGGAATTTTAAAATGAAATGTGTACAAAATTTGAGCCCAAAATGGCTTTTGAAGGGATTATATTTTGCTTTATGCGTGTTTTTAGGAGTACATGCTAAAATATGTGGTGTTTGGAGCAACAATATCCTTCTAACTCGTGTAACACAAGAACAGTTTAGCACCTCTGCACCACTTGTTTGATTTGTAGCCAGACACATGCTAGTGGATGTGAGTGTTACAGTATGTTAATAAGGCTGAAACACCAAAGTACAAAAGTTAAAAGGAAGTAAAGGTGGCCCTGCCTGTACCATTGTAGAGGTGAGCTGTGACCATCACACCTTGGCTGCTTTACTTTCAGGAAGGAACCACCGTACCCATTGAATAGGAGGCTGCATGAGTCCCACTGCCACTCTGGATGTGTTGGAGAAGAAAAAAAAATGGTTGCTATTTTGGGATTCAAACTCCTGATAGTCCAGCCCATAGCATAGTCACTCTACTGACAATGCCATGGTATTCCCAAAAATATGCTGTAGTTATATTGTACCCTCGCACACATATAGGGATCCAAAATAACAGTGCATATTCCAATTGACTGAATATATATATATATATATATATATCTCATACAGGGGTTTGTGTCAAGGCAAATGCAAAATGTAAACAAATGCACTTTTTAAGTGTAAAAGTGGCAATTCTTAGTTTTTCATGTTTGAAAATGTATTTCTGTTCTCATATCTGAAGACAAATAATGTTTACTTCCCTTTTAAAACAAAACTCTGTTTTAGAACCTTGCATCTAGTTTGTTTTCATTTGTTCCAGGAGTAAAGTTTATGGTTGTGTCTGAGCCAAACCAAGCAGGAATGGAGCTACTGTTAAAAAGAATTTATGAACTTTATGCAGATTATGCTTTAAAGAATCCATTTTATTCACTGGAAATGCCAATACGTTGTGAACTGTTTGATATAAATCTTCAGGGTTTACTCGAACAAGTTGAAAAAACAGGTATTAGTAATGTGTAAATAGTGGTATTTCTACTTAACAGTACTTATAAACACTGTATAGAATTGTGTCTGTATTAAAAAGTGTTTATAGTAGACAGTTTTATTACTTGCAGTGCATCAGCATGGTACTGTATGGTTCATAAAATCCATGTTATATATAATCAGTTTCAGCATAATTTCAAGATGGTTAATGTGCACACAGGCTACTGTCATATGGTATCTGCTCATATGAAAGGCCCACTTTGCAGTTATGACCTATCCATTAAGTGATGGTTGGTTAATTTGGAAGATGCATGTACACTAAATATATTATTATATTATACCCCTGAAACATGGCTAAAGAACATGTTATGTAGTTTGGCAGTACAAAGCCAGCTTTTGTAGCAAATGTACAGCTGCTCCAAACTAATTTCTACAAGATAAATTACAGTACTTTGTGAATATAGGTTATTTTTTTATTTTGCCCAATGGATGCTGATTTTTATACATAGAAACAAGACTATGTAAGATGACAATGAAGTGAATAATTACTTACTTTTCATTACACAAACTGTGGGCGTGGTAATATTTCCTAATTTCTTTTCCTGTTTGTCAAAGTACCATAGTTCCTCTTATCATTTGGATGGTCGTTTATAAATTACACTGTAATTATGTTGGACATCCACTATGTGAAGCAGTGCCTATGGTGTATTTAATTTATGTTCAGTATTCAGGTATATGATTCTGCTGCCATTTTCATGTGCCTGGTTGTCATACTTGCAGGTATTTTATACTCTTCTTATTGTTTATGTTATTTGCAGCTGTCAAGATTGGACATAAATGCCTATTACATATTTTACTTCAAATTTCTTTGTGCTTTATATACTCATTTTCCTTGTAACATGTCCTGTATAGACCTAGGCTAAACTTTAAATTCTTCTGCTATCACAGGTTATGCCTTTATACCCTTTCACTTCATAACTAACTCTGAAAACAATAAATTCCTGCAACATGTTTAGAACTATTGATTGGCAGTTGTTCCAATATGGAAACTCATGTGCGTAACTTGGGGGGGTGCAAGGGCTGCAAATGCCCCTCCAATAGTTCTTCTACCTTAAAAGAATTTTTGGGAGAGGGGGGCTACTGAATTGAAGAGGGATGAATAAAAAAAAAAAAATATTTTCTGACTGATTATTTAGGTGGTGTAAAGACAAAAAAAATGCATTTTATGGAATGCAGAATAAAAAGGCATTTGAGTCACCCTTCACAAAAGAAGAGGGGAATTGTAATTTCTCCCCCCCCCCCTTCACCCAGTGTTATTAGCCAAGTTATGCCTATGATGGAAGCCACATTAGAATATCACGTTACTGATGACAGCATCCCGTCTGGGCCCTTAGTTGAGTTTTAAATTGTAAACTAAGACTGCATGCATCTTACACTGTGCAGCCACTGAGACAGGTGCTTACTGCTTATATCTGTATACATGTAACCTTCAGGCCCACATCACAGGCAAATCTTAAGGTCAGTGACAACAATAATTTTACACAGTATTGTACAGTTCACTGGACTTAAGCAGATTCTTTGGAATGAATTAATCAGCTAGAAATGGACATGATATTTTGGATTCAGAGCACATGAGACTTTGTGTCACAAGTTTATTAGAAGCAGGGGGTAAGGGTGGGAACTGGCTTCATATGGCAGGTTGTTGTGAATATTATAATGATCTTCTGGGTAGACATGTCAGAAAAGGTATGAAACTTCTTTGACTAGTTGGGTGACTAGCAGCTTCTCATAAAGAACTTTATGCCATCAAGTATTATATGTGAAAGCCATGTTGATGTATAGTTGTTTGTGCTCACAGATGTCATGGATCTTGACACTGAAAGAATGCAGTAGGCCTATATAGCATGGTGGACAGTTTTGAATGACATTAACTAACTGCTTAAATGTAACAGATAAGGAGAGAACATAAAAAGAATGAGAAGGGAGGTGAATGAGGTGTGAAAGGGATAATGGAAGGAAAGAGAGGTGGTTGAGGGATGAAGATATGAAAGAAATATTCCACAAGAGAGTCAAGACCAGAGGCCTGAGACTGTTTCATCCTTTAACATAGTCAATTCAGGAAAATTCTGATGCAGCCAATGAAGTGTGTCGTGAGTATTTACTGCACAACCTCCCAGAATGGCTGTAATAATATTACGCCCAAAAGCGCAGCATTTCATACTAAAACTGCGTTTGTAGTTGGCCAGTGTGTGAATGTCGTATCTTGGAGACTCGTCTGCATGGCGCCATTTGGACTGTCGCTCTGAAACTAAAAATACTAAATTTTCCTTATTTATGAAGTAATGCCCTTCAAAGTATGCTCCTAGTTGGATACACATATTCCAGGGTGTCTTCCACTGCTGGAAACACCAGTCGGACTCTCTCTGGGGACCTCTTAAAGTTGCTGTGTCGCATGAAGTTTGATCGTTTTTCTCATTTCCAAATCGGCTACCTTTCAAGGTTTTCTTAATGCGGGAGAAATGTTTTTACCTAGGTTTGTCTGTTCGTGCGCATTCGATCACGTAAAAGGCTGCAGAGAAGCAGTGTTCTTTCTGCTCCGCTGTCAGCAGCCTTGGGGCGAACTTCGCTGACACGCGCCTCATTCCCAAACCTGTAGTTAAAATTACCTTGCGTGAGCCAAAAGAGAGTCTTTGTTCCTCAGCTGCTGCGCTAATGGTTAGTCTTCAATCCGCTCCCACCAAATCATGCAATTTTACTGTCACTTCATCATCTGTACTCGATGAAGAACGTCCAGACTGCTCGTCACTTTCTGCCACAGATCTGCCATGTTCGCCTATCTTTAACGCGGCGGAACCACCAAAAAAATGCGTACGACACGCTGCCTCCTCTCGAAAGGCAGTTTAACCATCTCATAATTTTCATTTCACAATTTTAAATTGAGCCATCCCCGTTGTGTATATATAAACAATATGTGTGGGGTCAGTCTATAACACAACAATATTTAAAGGTGTTTAATAATGATAAAAGTAAACTACATGTTTCGGCCTAAGTGGCCATCATCAGGTTTACGTTCGAAAGTATAGTGGTATATCTT
>Ga0131853_10002218_pt1 | contig 34824 bp, 7 predicted proteins | sample TergutLab28metaG_FD_92764 | JGI IMG/M metagenome (GOLD analysis project Ga0131853, IMG submission 92764) | Labiotermes labralis P1 segment gut microbial communities from Petit-Saut dam, French Guiana - Lab288 P1 (version 2) (version 2) | ecosystem: Host-associated > Arthropoda: Insects >... | reverse complement strand
GCAAGTGGTGGCCGTTGTTTGCGTGCAGAGCGCCTGGGAGACTGCAAAACGGACCGTCTGACAGCCTCGATGTTCTCTGGTGTTCGAGAGGTCCGTGGTCGTCCTCATCTTTTTTCAGACACAATTCCCGTTTCCCCGAAGAACCCACAATAGAATGGATTTTCGGTCCGGTACTCGGTCCCGAGGGGGGATTTGATAGCGAGTACGGAACGCACGCTGCACCGCTACGATAGAGTGATTTTGCGAAAAGTACGTTTCGATTGCAAATGCGCGCTACTCGTTGGACCATACCATCTTTGCGACGGCGGAGTATTGTATCGGGAACTTTCTAACTACCTGCAACTTTCGAGCCCAACCCCACCCTTCTACGGCCTCCCCTCCCTTCACAATGCCCTACTGAAAGTATGGAGGATATTTTGCCCCATCCTGTACATACAATCATGAACACAAAAATATTACAATTAGTAGAAATATGTAATATACAACTACAGGGTCGAAACATGTAGTTGTATATTATATATTGCTACTAATTGTAATATTGTTGTGTTCATGACTATGTATGTATAGATATATGCACACTACAGCTTTGTGTAAGTAGTGTTGTGTTTCCAGAACCTTCCTTTTGACATATAAAAGTTCAGAGAAAATACTAAGGTTAGTACAAACGAAAATCTGGCGGTGTTAACAGAGGCGAACTCCGACCTTTCAAAACGAAATTTGAAAGACGATAGGAGCATCTGGGTAAGATTCCCTGTAGCAAAGCTCATTTCAGCCGTAAAGTTGCCCCTGTGCACGTCATGGAGATATATGGGGGAGTAGTGGATTAACTCCACCTATTCTTAATGTCTGCACTAGATGAAGGCGAGTGTAGGGCTGGACGCTTTACCCGAGTAGCCGTTGCATATGAGGCTGGTTGGAGCCGAGAGCCGGTCTTGACACTTTGTCAAAGAGAAAAATGTATGGCCTCTGCTGCGATCGAACCACGATCCCTGTGTCGTTCAGACCGTAGCGAAGTGAGGAATCTAACAGGTTGTGCTTCGAGAATTCTGTAGTCAAAATGTTCACTGTGTGTTAAAAGAATATTACCAGCGAAGGAAGATATTCCTTAAAAAATTACATATGCCTACTTTAGGTTTTTCAAGAAAAGAACTACAGCTTCAGGATGCGTAGAACAATGTGTGTGAACTGTTGTACAGGGAGAATTGTCACGTTTCAGTACGTTGCCAACAGTGGTGACGTAATTCAAGGGTTTTAGCTATAGATAGAATATTTGGGAGATAAATTTATTCATTAAAAACGAATTCATTTCTAAAACTACTTGCATTTGACTACTGTAAAAATTTACCTTATCCAAGAATTCTTATTACTCAGTAAACACTTCATGTGGCCTTACTTTTCATTGTTCATTGTTACAATGTTTATTCCAGTTCCATGTATTATTCCTTGGAATTTGAAGGAAAAAAGATGCAAACTTCATACGTGAAGTTCCGTATGTTTATATCAGTAAGAAAGTGAGTGTGGATGATGAAAGGCATATATCTGTACTCTCAGATGATGCAGAAGGACAACAAATGAATTTGTAGCCGACCTCTTTGTGTACTTTGTTGACACAACTTCTGTGTGCAGAAATGACTTAGTGTTCCCGTTAAGAGGCTACAACAACCTTCCATGTATCCAAAATTTGGGATTGTCTGATAACAGGAATTGTGTGGGAAGTATTCTCACTGTGAGTCAGTATGCTTAAGTGCTAAAGGATTTTCTTAGTGACTGCCCTCTTCTTTCAAACTTCTCAGCTTCGGGTAGGGTCTAAGGATCCAAAACGTAAGTCATTTTAAGTCTATTGGTAAATGGATGGTTTGTTCGGGATCAGTGTTACTGAGAATATAAGTGGTGTAAAGTACATATTTAGTGACACATCGATCCATTCATGTGTTATTCAGTGATAATGATAAGTTACAAACGTGCGAGGAGAAGCTCCTAGCGTTGTCTTAAACCTGTTACAAAACGAGGTTTTTCTGTCGTCATAGCTTGACGGTTACTAACTGAGCTGCGAGAACATGGTGTGTATTTTTGGTACTTTTTTTTTTATTTAGGTCTACTTTTATCGGTTTAAACGATGTACGATTTTCTGACCACATCTTTGAAATAATAAACCACTTGTATAAACATTACAACAAAAATTAAATAGAGACTATATGGAACTAACATTTAATTAAATTTATACCAGCCAACTCTTTCTTCCTCACTTGATGAATTGAATTCCTATGTTCCAACTCCAAAATTGAGTTTTTATATTTTAATTTAATAATTTCAGTTTCCCTCTCTTCCTCTTTATTCCATCGGATATTTCACAGATGAAACGTGATGTAATGTTGTTAATTGTTATCAAATTCCTTCTTTCCTTTCATTGGCGGATTCACCTCAAAAGCGGCATCGCCTCAACTTTTCTCATAAAAGTCAGACGACGTAACATCTTACACGTGTATAATAGATATTCTTGTTGGGGGAAACATATTTGAAGTTCTTCGGATGGGCATGTCTCTTTCTTTCCGAAATAACTATTGAAATAACCAACACTGTTCTGGAAAGTGAATTTTATGCTTGGTGCTTCTGTGGACATTATAGTCAAACGCGTATTTTGTTGGCGTCTGCGAACACCTTCGTACAGCGAGGCAGTGACTAACAGTTAGCTATTTCGAAGGGGTCCGTCAGACTATGTGATTTTTCTGATCTTGGTAACCTGAGGACGGTAGCTTCTTGAATGCGTTGCTTTAAATGTGCATTAGACGATGAACATAGCCTGGAATAAGAAGGTTTTGAAGTCGTACGTGCCGTATCGGATGCGTTATGGGCCTCACACTCGGAGAATTACAATTCTTCGAGAGTTTAAGAAGAAAATCGCGTACCCTATGTTGTAGCTTAAAGTGCATGAGTAGTAAAAGTAATGTGTCCCATGGTGTTGCCTTCCCTCCTCTTGCCGACACAATTGGATATGACGTTTTATACAGTACTGTATTTTTACTATATTTTTTACTATATTTTACCGCTTGCGTTGGAATGCCATAAGAAGTGATGTGTGAAGGAATGTGGTAATGCTACGCACACGTGAAGGTTAAATTTTGCTGAAATAGAGCGTCCTATCGAATGAGATTCCTGCCTCTGACTTAGGGGTGATCCAAGAACTTTCTGCTTACGATACCCTGAAGTTGGAGGCAGCTGTCTTCTACAAAAGGTCGGTACCTATTTATGAAAGGACACTGCGTCATATCCCAGAAGACGCGTCTTTATCAACACCGCTTTGAAGGGACTTTACGATAAGCTAAGGAAAATACTGAAACTGTCTCTTACAGGCCTGTCCCAATCACAAGAATTAGCAGTTGACATTACATTAACGTATTGTTGGACCTAGCATTCAGGAGTTGCGATACTCCTGTTACATTTGAGTCTTTTAATTATAGACCTAGCATTCAGGAGTTGCTATATTCCTGTTACATTTCATAGCATACTTCTGGACCTAGAATTCAGGAGTTGCGATATTCCTGTAACATTTCATAGTATACTTCTGGACATAGCATTCAGGAGTTGCAATATTCCTGTTACATTTAGTAGCATACTTCTGGACCTAGCATTCAGGAGTTGCAATATACCTATTACATTTCGTAGCATACTTCTGGACCCAGAATTCAGCAGTTGCGATACGCCTGTTACATTTGAGTCTTTTAATTATAGACCTAGCATTCAGGAGTTGCGATATTCCTGTTACATTTCGTAGCATACTTCTGGACCTAGCATTCAGGAGTTGCGGTAGTCCTGTTACATTTCATAGCATACTTCTGGACCTAACATTCAGGAGTTGCGATACTTCTGTTATTAGGACTGTTGCGTTTGCTTATTCCTTTTAATCGCCAGCAGTTACAATGCCCATATTTAGGCTAGAGTATTTTCTGTAGACCTAATTATGTACATATGCGACCTTAATCACAATTACAAGGCTGAAAAGTTTGAGACATACACACACACCACACCTACTTGAACTATATTTTCATCATCTTGAAATGGAGCATTTCAAGAAGTAAAAATAGTTCTTTGTGTCGGTGCTTGTCACTGTGATGTATGGTGCGACTTTGGAAGATAAATAGGCTTGTGACTTCAGCAGAATCATTGCCTGCCGTATAGCTTTTATTGTAAGGATCTTTTGTTCGGTTATCACAGTTCAACTTTCTGCAGTAAAGCATTGTTATAATCCAGCGGGATATAAATGCGCCGATGTCTATAGCAGCCCAAAGAGTTACGTACGTGTTTGAATGCAATGCATGAAGCCAGAACGGAGATCAAAATTGAAAAATGATAAATGCCTTCCGCCTCTCTCGACGGCTTTCAGGTTTGTTTTAATTGTTTTCCTACTCTGATGACAACACATTTTTGTTTTGCGTTCTGTTTCATTGTCTCTTTCTCTCGTTGGGGGTTGCATTCTCATCCCCAAAACGTCATTAATAACAGGAAAGCAATTCAGTAGAGAAAAATGCGTGTACTTTCCTGGTAGTCGTAGAATTCATACACAAACGTACATTCGGAAATTATTATTAAATTTCATTTATAGCTCGTTGATTTCCTTTGTTCGACGAGAAAGATGAAGTGTGTGTCCGATTTGCTCCATTATTCGCGGTATGAAAAATATCGCGTGCTATTATAATAGGTTACATATTTTGTTCAGCTTTTTGTTTCGACAATTCCGAGTGGTTATGGAGTGGCAACACTGAAACTGAAAACACAAAATTTTTATTAATTTTTAAAAAATCATTATTTTACTTTCACCGAGTAAAAAATGTTATTTCTACATTCGAAATAACGGAATTACCTCAGGCCTTGTTTTTCGGAACTGAAGAAACGTTTTTGTTCCGCCATCTTTACGGTTTATTTTGCGCTGGTTTATAGGCTTGTCAAGCTTCGAACTAAGAATTTACATTATTCCATGTGTGAAGGTGTTGTCACCTAGGACAACATTAATATTACTGTAATTGTCCAAGTCAATTACATCTTCGCTTTACGACCATCAAAATGGCCACAGATTGTCCTTTCATGGGCATAATATATATACATTATAAATTATGTATGTATTTTTTTTTCTTTTGTCGCAACAGCCCCCAGTGGGCCAGGGCCTCCTCATTCTTGAGATTTCTAGATCACACTCAACGACGCACCACCATCGGTAGGACTCCTCTGGACGAGTGTATCAGCCCGTCGCAGAGACCTGTACCTGACAACACTCACAAGAGACAGACATCCATGCCCCCGGTGGCATTCGAACCCACAAACCCAGCAAGCGAGCGGCCGCAGACCTACGCCTTAGACCGCGCGGCCACTGGGACCGGCAAATTATATATGTATATTATATGTAAATATATAAATTAATACGCACGGTTCTTTTTAAATTTTATGGCCACTGGGTGTAGTGTGAGTGATTCTTTGTATGAGCTCGGCATAGTTTCGCTGTAGTATGATTTTGGAAAGTAGCAGAACGCGTGCTAAGTGTTCATATTTACTTCCTAAATTTCATACATTGGCTTGCAGGATACAAGTTGCAGGAAGCGGAGTTTGGTTGAAGATACACGTTCGACAGTCTTAGACCGTGTGAAAATGGTTTGTGTCTGTTTAACTGAGCCCATTTGTGCGGTTTGTCAATATCAATACGGCTGTACAGGTTATATTAAATGGAATTTAGTAGTTAGGTTCGTGTCCGGATTGCAGCTTTTTGGTGATGACGTTCCGGAAAACCCCGCTATTATTAATTATAGTGTCTTCGACATGTTTCGAACAACCAAGTGTTCATCCTCAGGAAGACTTGTACATGCAGTTTTATGGCGTTCCTTTCACGCATCCGTATGAGCAGGCTGGTCGACATCGACCATGAAAAAATTACCATAAAACTGCATGTACAAGTCTTCCTGAGGATGAACACTTGGTTGTTCGAAACATATCGAAGACAATATAATTGAATTAAATCATTAATGTGGAAAGTGTGTATTTTGTTGGTTCTTACTACATGTGAATACTAAGACGCATTTTATCGGACTTGATTCCTGAGTCCGGCAGAAGGCAGTATTCTGGATGTATGTTAGGAGATCTGGGTGTAATTTCGCTAATATTCGTGCGGGGTGGGGTGGGGTGGGGACGTGTCCCCAACCCCCAACCCCCCCCCCCTCTAAAGCTCGTGTGATCCACTTTTCGAAGCGTTACAATATGCTGCATGATGCCTGTGTTACATTACATAGGCTTACTGCTTTGTGGCCTTTAAGAGAGATTTGTTGTTTTTAGGCAAATTGTTCAATCATTGATACCAGTAAATATCAACTGAATTAAATTACTTTTGCGGTTGTACAATGCTGCCAACACTAACAGCTTCAGCTATCCGCAATGGACATAACACAGAGACATGCTGGTCAAGAATAGCTCAGTTGCTCGTTACGCACAGTTGAAGACAACTGTGTTGACTGCATTATGTAACCTACCTGGTGACGGCATACAGCGTCCTCATGGTAATTAGTTGGTTGTGCTGGAATGGAAGTTGTTACCCAGCAGAAAAATTTAATTTCCAAGGTTTCTCAACCCCCATTAATCTAACGTCATAATAATTCCAATTGAAATATAAATTAGGTCTATATTTCCATATTTTGGGGACAGAATGGAGCATTGTGGAGTTCCTACACTTTCTTGTAGATATAATTGCATTTCTTAATGTACCTTAAATGCTTTTTAGGCGCATTCGCACTATCGCGAAAGGCGACTGTTACCTTTGACATGTCTGTCCGTCCGCATGGAACAAATAGGCTCCAACTGGTCGGATTTTCATGAAATTTGATATTTGAGCATTTTTCCAAAATCTGTCGAGACATTTCAGTTTTGATTAAAATCTTTACATAAAAGTCTATGTACATTTATGATAATATCTCGCTGAATTCTTCTTAGAATGCGAAATGTTTCAGACAAAATTTGTACAGAAAACCAAAACACATTTTATGTTCAGCAACTTTTTTTCCCCCGAAAATCGTGCCGTTTATCAGATAATGTGGTAAAACGTGGCACAGCCACACAGGCCACAGATGAAAATACTATAATATTCATGCGTTTTGCATGCTGGATAACCTAGGCTACAGACACACACTCAGAATATGTAATACTTATTGTTTTTCCACAACAAATTGGTTTCGCGGACGCTCCTCCTTGCGTTACACGTCAGAGTACGTTGCCTGTCTTATTATATGTGTATAACCTTAGTGTCAGTTTAAATATATTTCAATCGCCAAATACATTATAAGTGTTTTGGAACTATCGGCTCCTCTAAAATGCCTACTGACTTGTTATTTCCTTTTTCCTTTAAGATTACTTGACGGAGAATTTTGCGGCAGTACGGAGAGTAACGCCGGCCTGCACCGTAGCGCCCTCTGACACCTCAGTTGCTGTTAATAATCAATACACAGCGCCTTCTTCCTTTGTCAGCTCTACAGTAACGTTAGAGCACTCGCGACTCCACCTGGTACCTTTTTATTATTTCATTAAATTTTTATGACACGGCAGACATAATAAAACAGGTTTTAACAGTACTTAATTGCTCTGGGGAACATGTTTATCTGGTTAATTTTATAGTTTTTGCGTAACTCTTTATAAGCAGCGAACGCTTGACCGTCCAATCATAGCAGGGGGTAGAGTCACACAATTTTGTATTTCGTAAGTCTAAAGGACAGAGGTAGTTGATAATTTTACAGCCGTCATGTAAACAGGTGGTGGTTTTATTTTTGTAGAAAAAGGGGTGCCAATATTCACTCCTTGACAGCAGGTATAAGTGAAACTTCCTTATTCTTACTCAATTATTACACCAACCACTGCACATATGTAAAATTTATAAAATTTACACATTAAAACATTAAAAACGCTAAGACATGTTTCGGTCCTAAGACCATCATCAGGGAGCTGTATATTCCTAGCTAAAGTCACACTAGAAATAGTCACAGATTAATTTCGTTGTACAAGTTGTGTGTTGTGGCAGCATGCTGTGTTGTGTAATGTTATGTTGCGAAGAGTGCCCTGCTACGGATGTGCATTTTGTGCGTCGTTGTGTGAAAGCAACGAAGCACAAAATGCACATCCGTAGCAGGGCACTCTTCACAACATAACATTACACAACACAGCATGCTGCCACAACACCCAACTTGTACAACGAAATTAATCTGTGACTTTAGCAAGGAATATATAGCTCCCTGAGGATGGTCTTAGGACCGAAACATGTCGGTGCGTTTTTAATGTTTTAATGTGTAAATTTTATAAATTTTATACATGTGCAGTGGTTGGTGTAATAATTGAGCAACTCGACAACATGCACGGTGTAACAATGAAAATAGGTAATGCCTCCTTTTTCTTCTATCAAAGGGACAAAAAAGTGTTGATGACGTTTCATATTTTGAGAGCATTGTTGGAATAAAAACAACAAATATTATGTTTTCCCCGAGTTTTTAATTTATAATATTCATTTACTGCGTCACTCTCAGTAAAGGTGCGGGTATACCTTGCTGTTGCACACCGGCACACAGAGTGCTCTGGAAGTTCCATTACAAGGACTAAATTTAAAAATGTCTTTTGATGTGTTTTGGACCCTGCAATAAAATCCAACTAGATGCCACTTATTACTTTATTATGCTTATGTTAGGCTCAACATGTTTCGGGCACCATTATGCCCATCATCGGGAGCTCACGAAGATAGCGTTGGTTACCACATAGGCCGACTGGTTCTCGAGTTGGTGCTGGTTGGAGGTTAAGTGCAGCCAGGATGGATGAGTGTCCATGCCTGCACTTAACCTCCAACCAGCAGCAACTCGAGAACCAGTTGGCCTATGTGGTAAACAACGCTATCGTCGTGAGCTCCTGATGGCGGGCATAATGGTGCCCGAAACATGTTGAGCCTAACATAAGCATAATAAAGTAATAAGTGGCATCTAGTTGGATTTTATTCTTCAGTTAAAACTGTCTCTTGTTAAAACACTGTGAGCGGTAAGTAAAGTACAGTCTATAACATGCGGGTTCAGTTCATATATCGGAGAGAACTCAATGTGTTATGATTAGTAAGACCCTGTTTCGTGTAGGGCAGGCGGTGGAATAGTTGGTTCAGGCACTGTCGTACAAACCGGAAGGTTGCGGGTCCGATTCCCGATAATCCTCCTGGCTGCAATCTGGTCCTGGGGTCGATTCAGTCTCTAAAGGAATGAGTACCAGAAGTATTTCCTGGGAGACAAAGGTGGCTGGCGCGTAGGGCTGACACCCTAATTACCTCCATCTGGGAGCCTCAACCTCCCGAAAACCTCAGGGCCTGTCCAGGCCTGTAGTGAGATTGCCTTACTTTCCTTTGCCTTGTTCATTTTGTATAGGGGAATAAATACCTTTGTTGTGACAATTGTACGGAACTCATAAATACACTGTTGGTAAAATTTGGAATTTGCATTGTTAAACCTGGCGTTACATATAGTTACCGTGGGGCATAAAAATTGTTAATCTTTTGTTCATATTTGTTGATAATCACGTGCATGCGTGTGTGTTTGTAACTGGCGTGCCTTTCATAAATTGCCCGTACTGTGTTAGCAGGTAGGCCTGCAATGGTAACTCTCTAAAATTGTATTCGTGGTGCATCTGGTTCGAATCTCTTAACTCTCTTCCTTATTTTGACCAAGTGCTCTGTTAGCGTGACAGGCTTTTGTTGACTTTTCTGGATTTCACTGCCGAATGTCACATTCTAGCATTACTGCCGCCTCCTTCCTACTCTTTAATGCTCACCACTCATGAACAAATCCGTATTTTATTTAACTCTTCACATTCTCTGCAGATTCCATACGTATGCCCATCTGGCTCCCAAATGACCTGGTTTCCCTGCATCCAAACTGCAGCACTGTCCACTGTGCTGGTCTGATCGAGTGAACTGGCGTACGAGTGTACTGTCCCTAGTCGCTGGATAGCACTGTCACTTCGAACCACGCTGTGAGTGCATTGAGAGACCTTATCTCTAAAATTAATCTTAAATCGTTACTGATGTACTGCCATTTACAAATTTTATGGGATATTCCAGCCGACCACATTGGGTACAAGCATAGTATTGAAGGCCAAGTGATGTAATCAGATCTTGGCTTGTCTCTTTTCTGTGCCGCTTCGTCGCGTATTCTGGTCATGATCTCTCCATGCTGCCATATATATAATCATTTAATACGATATGATTCCGGTTATAAGTTATGTTTCATGGTTCTGGTTTCCCTGCCGTTTGATGTGGGTGTGAAACTTTGTCTTCTGCACTTGGTGAAGAACAATGATTGAGGGTGTTTGAGAACAGCGTATGGACGCGAGTGTTCGAACTCCAAAAGCAGGAAGTAACAGATGACTAGAGAAAATTTTTAATGATGTGTTGGTTGTTTGTACTTTGTACCGTACCACATAACTGAGGGTGATCTGGTGAAGGGTTGTGGGGTTGTTGGGTCATGTATCGCGGATGGCGGAAATGGGGAAAAGCACAAACAATGAATTATTAATTTTCGTCAGACATAACGATTTTATTAGGATATGTTTAATAGCGTATAATAGGCCCTTCGACCATATTTTGTAAAATTCGTGAGGTTTCACAAATTACGAAACTTTTTGAACTCACATCCACCTTGGCTTTAGATAATGTGTATTAATGCCTGGAAATGGTCAAAATGTGGCCGAAAATTGAGCATACTTTATTAACCTTTTGGCGCCGGAATTATTTTTTTTAAATTTTAGCACACACTGTATATAAAACGTGAACAATACAGGAACCAAATACGTTAAAATTATGAAACAAACTGCATTTTGAAGAGAAAAAATGGAGATTATATACCACGTTTCAAATATTCAGTACCTATATTTGTTGAATAAATACATAAAATGCAACTTTACAGGTTAGCGGTGCGGTACGACCAATATAGTTGACATTAGGCGTCTAAAGGTTAAATATAATGCATTTGTTGTGTCTGACGGACATTTATAGTTCATTGTCAGTTAATTATAACACAACGGGATGGAGGCCATCAAAATAATAGAGAGTTTTAGTTTGAAAGCCTAAAAGGAAGACTAAGAATTAGGATAATATTAAGATTGTATTAAATAAATAGGTTATTAGATTTTGAAATAGCCTAAGCTGATTCAGGTAGGGATAAAATGATGGACTTACATCAACTTGACAGTGTATCAGAACTGCGCTCTTCTAGGCTATTACGCAGAAAGTAGTGGTTATTTCTTACAGACGTTTCGGGATATATTGTCCCGAAACGTCGTTAAGAAATCATCACTACTCGCTGCGTAATGACCCAGACGAGCGCAGTTCCCATCTACTTGGTGGCGGAAGCCTGAAATCACGCATAGCGGTGTATGTTCGGGTTTAATAGAAGGTGAGAAATTTGGCACCTTACGATTAAGAATTGCCTTATCAACAAACACTCAGCTGAGTGGAGTCATATAGGAAGGCATGTTATTGCCACAAAGTTTTTAGATTCCTCTTTAAAGCACTTACCTTCCATTTGCGAACAGCGTTGTCGTTCGGTTTGGTATGCTGAAATATTCAGTATAGACCAACAGAAATGCAACTAGTAAGAAAATGTGTTCAAAATTAAAAGTGATAATAAGGAAACCACGAGAAATCTTCACTTACTCTTCGTTGTTGTGAAGATAAGCGATAGACAAATGTAACTGTGAGCGATGGTCTTATAATAAGACCAACTAGATGCACTTATTTCTCTAATTTATTTTGGAATAAAAATCTACATGTTTCGGACAGTTCCTCTTTCCATCATCAGGAGTTTTTCACTGTACACAGGATCAGGATGGAACACCCTGATCCTGCTCGAAAGCTGTCTACAAACCTGTATGAAATATACCTTTGCTGTGTGTACAGTGAAAAACTCCTGATGATGGATAGAGAAACTATCCGAGACATGTAGAGTTTCATTCCAAAATAAATTTGAGAAATTAGTGCATCTAGTTGGTTTTATTATAAGGATTCGTCACGATGCACGGTCACATGAACGTAAAATTGTGCGCGATGTATCTCCTGCTGGTGATTTGCAAACGTACCTTCTACACATTCTGCGTAAAATGTTGTTGTTGGGTCGCCAATATCAATATCAGTATACATTGCTTTGCTCAAACATTATGACATCTGATGACGACAGAATGACAGTTTGTTACACTCCTTGCCACCGGACTCAGAGCATTCTTGCAGTGTAATGTCTCGCCTCGAGCAATGTCTGTCCAGAGATTTGGTTCTGCAACATTTTTTCCGGGCGTTGTGGAAGTCATCAGTAGATTTATTCTTTTATAGACAACTATCAACCCCCCCCCCATGATAATTTAAACTTTAGTTAGCTATCTCACTAATGGGCTTTTAAGGTCCAACATTGAAGTATAATAAAAGCCATAATATCTCTAACAGGTCTATATACCTTACAAAGAAACCCTCTTCGAGACTGGGTATTTATATTAGCATTGTGTCATGCCCGCTGTCACGGCCAGACGCTTTTTGGTCCTTTAGTATTTTAATACTTTGCAGTAGCCAGAACTCAAAGCGCAGCATGAAGTATGCCTATAATACACTATCAAATAATGCAACAAAAACTTACAGTTTATAAAAGTACATCCATTTTTTTGAACACTCCCACGTGTTTCGGCCCTAACGACCATATTGAGGGATACAATTTAAGGCCGAAACATGTGGGAATGTTTAAATATTTAATTATATCTAATATATTTTATGAAGTGTACGTTGTTGCTTGTATTACCTGACTAAATTAGAGTGCGTGGTGATGAATTACATGGTTCATTTCAAAAGTTCTGCACACTTTACGTTTTCTCTTTAAAAATGAATTTATTTTACAAAATACATTTACAGGCCTTCAATGTAATCTCCATTGTGCTTTATCACAGCGGTCCAACGTCTGGGCAAGTCTTGTATTCCTGTCAGGACGCCTTCGTTGTTGATTCGTCTGATTACTCGGGTCACCTCATTAGACACCTTCTCAATGCTTCTGAAGCGTTTCCCACAAATTGGTTTCTTTAATTTTGGGAACAAGACAGAGGCTGATGGCTCATGTCAGGACTGTACGGCAGGTGGGAAAACACTTGCCATCCATACTTTTCCAAAATTTCCGATACTGCACCTGAGGCATGAGGCCACGCGTTAATGTATGATCGCTGGTCACTGCGCGAGATCTGACTCCAGTCAGTTTCTTCTTCCATTTCAAGGTTCCATTTTGCAGAACAGGGACCACGTAACCTGCCAATACGCACACAGTGTTCTTTACTGAAGTCTGGCTCACAACTGTCACGAAAATCAGAACGATTGCATCATCCTACTGGCTGCGCAAGCGCAGTGCGCAGAACTTTTGAAATGACCTACGTATTACACAATTAAACTGTACCAACACACCTGCAAAGTAAAATTACATTTTACTGGTGCGTGCCATGCAGACGAGTAGGGAAGTGGAGGTTTTCAGATCTGAGCACTGCGTGGAGGTGAGTGTTCACTGCGGGAGAGAAGTGTTATGGATCCGTACATTCTCAAATTTGGTACTAGGTGAGAGGTGACTGCATGCCACGATCGATTTATTCTGGGCGAAAGAACTCCCGGTATACTGTCGGGACGCCGTGCACGATGGAGAATTTCTGCCACTTCCGGGACTCGAGCCAGATTGTCAAGCCCATATCATGGTTACTATACTGACTGAGCTACTCTGCCTTCTGTGTCTCAGATTGCGTATCAGGATTTCGGATCTGTATCTGATTTCTCGCCTACGGCTCAAGTGGCTTGTAAGGAGCTGAAACTTAATTAGAACGGAACCTTTATAAACCCGACCAGCGACTGTTTCTTGGTGTTACAACCGAAAGCTTTTAGCGGTGACTTTTACTGCCATCTATTAGCCGGCTGCAATAAAGCAACTCGCGGTGACCCTACATATAGCTGGTCAGTGCACCCAAGAGAGATGTAAGGGACGACCGTTTGGAAGAAAAAGACAGTGCTGCCTTCACTTCAGACTGACTTTTTTGGGGGAAGAGGTCATGTTACGAAAATCATCGACTTTCACTAGATCATATGTCTAGTTCCATTGTTCTAACCGTAGGATTTGGCTTAGTAGCTGGATGTTACAGTCGGTATAAACCCAGTGACCTACGCTATGGTCTGCTCGGTCGAGGTATCTAGGTTTGACTCCCGGTAGGGAAATATTGTCCGGAATGACTCTGGGGGGCCCACTCGTTTTTCCTTTCAGAAGGTGTTAGGGGCTCTCTGTCCAGGGGTAAAGCGCTGCAGCATCAAGGTTATCACACATTTTCATGTAGTACAAAAGTTAACACTGCGTGGAGCTAAACCTCTGCTTCTCCATCTGTATTCATGGCTTGTTGTTAATTAAACACCCCCGGTAGGACTCCTCTAGACGAGTGATCGGCCCGTCGCAGAGACCTCTAGCAGACAACACGCAACAACCACAACAGACAGACATCCATAACCCCAGCGGGATTCGAACCCGCAATCCCAGCAAGCGAGCGACCGCAGACCTACTCCTTAGACCGCGCGGCCATTGGGACCGGTTTTAATCAATGCTATATGCCTACATAATTTTGTCACCCTGTGAATAGTTGTTACCTGGCATATACATGTGTCATACAAATGGAAAGAATTGACAAGTGTAATGATAAGTTTAGACATGTGCTTAATTAAGCGCGGCTCCATAAAGACATAAGGGAAACTGAGGTGTAGCTCTACGCATTCTTAACTACGGATACATATTGAGATAAGGGTCAGCTTCAAGTTCCGGCCGCCTTAGTGCGGTTTAAATGCCCCTGGCGCTTTGTCCAAGAGGGAAGTCCCTGGTTCCTTTGAGTAGGTTGCTGTGAGGCGCTTTGTAGAAGGGAGAGAATTTTAGTTCGTAACGGGAATCAAATCCGGATTCGTCGATCGTTCGGCTTGTAGCTAGTTGCTACAGTGTGTTTTCCTCCTTCCGATATTTATACAAAACATTAGTTCTGCAGTTTCTTTTTCTTGGTATTCAGTTTCGTAAGAGAGCACGGTGTGTTTTTCGTTGGAGATTCTTTTGAGTTGCTTTTTACTGCACGGCCGAATCGAGGCGATTAATGATAGTTTGGCATTTTGTTCACTTCTATGTGATCATTCTTGAAATCTTTACTGTCATTAGACTAATGCTGCTATGTGCAGAAATTGGCAATTTTCCTCTCCTGAAGCAATTGAGCGTCGTGATTTTATTAGATTTCTCTGCTGACAGAGAGAGAGAGAGAGAGAGAGAGAGAGAAAGAGAGACTTTATTTCGTTTTAAAGCTCAAATTAACTCGTTTTGTTTCTTGTATTCTATGGCTATTAAACATGCGCGGAGAAGCCATATTAGATCTCGTGGAGTTGAGAGAACATGCTTCATCTAACAAACTTAATATATATTCGTTTCTTTTCTATTCACTTACAGATAATGAATTTAATTAGAATTCTCAGAATCTCGGTCTTTGTATAAACTGCTGTGTAACAAACCAGTTCTGACATTTTACTTGTTCTGTAAAATGTTTTAAATTGCGTAAAAATGAATGAGATACAATTTTTTATTTTCCACATAAGATAAACTGTTGTGTTCTAGAACTTTTTATCAAAGACTAATTCAGTCAAACACAACTGCCTTTTATTATGACAGGCAATGTGTGTATAACGTAACATTGAGACGCGTTCGCATAACCACTGTTGTGGTGGAAAAGCAACAAGTATTAAATATTCCGAATGTGCGCCTGTAGCCTTAAGAATCTAGTATGCACAACACATGCGCCGTTTTATATTGTCGTCTCTGGCCTGTCCGGCTTTACCGTGTTTTGTGCCACACTATCTCATAAACGGCACTACTTTATAGGAAAAGTTATTGAATATAAAATGCGTGTTTTGATTTTCTCTACAACTTTTGTTTCGAAACATTTCGCATTCTTAGAAAAATTAAGCGCCATATTGTTAAAAATGTATGTATATATATATATTTTAAATTGAATCCTCCGTATGCTCCGTTACAGTAATTCTACATGCTATTTTAATCTTACGTTTCTGTTGTTAGTGTTCATTACATCTGTTCGTTACAATGATTTATCTTTTGAAGATCCATTGAGTTTATGTATCTAATTAATTGCTTCAGATTCCTATTGGTTAGTTCACTTTTACTCACTGGCCAGTTGGCTACTTTAAGTACACTGTTCTTCAGAATTTCTCTTTCGTTCTTTAGCCTTTTGCACTGGAATATCAGATGGTCTACTCTTTGTGTGCCGTGTTTGCATGGGCACTGGACTTCCTATAATTTTTAATCCATGCAAGTAAGATCGAATATTTCCATATATATATATATATATTATGTATATTCATAGTACCCATTATTCTTGTCACATTTTAATCAACCTCAAATTTTCACGCTATATTTAAGAAAAATACTCAATTTTCAAATTTCATGAAAATACGTGCACTGGGAGCCAAGTTGTTCCGTACGTACGGACGGACAGACAGACACGACGAAGTTAATAGTCGCCTAAAACAACATCTGTATCTAATTTAGCTCGCTGTGTGTTTCAAATTGTAAAGGCTACCATTAGGCGAGAAGTATACAAACTATGTTACACCGACCATTATACGACACGCACAAAATTCTCCTCAACTAAAAATTGAGACTCCTGTCCAGAATAAAATAAAGAAATTCTTACCAGCATCAGAGGAACACATGACACGAAAACTGCAGTTAACCAGTTCTACTGCAGTAATATCGCTATGCCGTCGTATGTGTTGTGAAAATAACAGAGAAAATACATGTACTGGTCAACGTAACCACCTCTTGTATTTTACGCAATTATGTATTAGTATAGAAGAGTCTAAACTATTTTTAACACTGAAGAAAACTGATACAGCAAGATTTTGTAATTTAACATTTGTGAAATAAAATGAAAGTATAATTTCTTTGAACAGGAAATGATTTTGTAACAAAACAGATACCTGAGTAAGAGCTGGTTATATTATTCATAATTCCGGGCAATGTGACTGAATTTTTATACAGCTTTACTGCCATAAGTAAAAAAAAATTTGTAAAAATCTCTTTCAGGAAAATAAATTTCCATTTGTGCCCTTGTCTATTTTGTATGACTGTCCGCTCTATAGGTTGAAACATGTAGCGAACTAATCTTAGTAACTGACCAACTTAATGCACGAATTATTGTTTTTTAATAAGTTTGCTATATTCCTCTACATGTTTCGAGCACAACAGTGCTCATCATCAGGAGGTCAAATTGTATTATACATCATCTGGTAACGTCACACTCTGTAGGTGGCCGTCCGGTGCGCACTGCGCAGTGCGCACCGGACGGCCACCTACAGAGTGTGACGTTACCAGATGATGTATAATACAATTTGACCTCCTGATGATGAGCACTGTTGTGCTCGAAACATGTAGAGGAATATAGCAAACTTATTAAAAAACAATAATTCGTGCATTAAGTTGGTCAGTTACTAAGATTAGTTCGCTACATGTTTCAACCTATAGAGCGGACAGTCATACAAAATAGACAAGGGCACAAATGGAAATTTATTTTCCTGAAAGAGATTTTTACAAATTTTTTTTTACTTATGGCAGTAAAGCTGTATAAAAATTCAGTCACATTGCCCGGAATTATGAATAATATAACCAGCTCTTACTCAGGTATCTGTTTTGTTACAAAATCATTTCCTGTTCAAAGAAATTATACTTTCATTTTATTTCACAAATGTTAAATTACAAAATCTTGCTGTATCAGTTTTCTTCAGTGTTAAAAATAGTTTAGACTCTTCTATACTAATACATAATTGCGTAAAATACAAGAGGTGGTTACGTTGACCAGTACATGTATTTTCTCTGTTATTTTCACAACACATACGACGGCATAGCGATATTACTGCAGTAGAACTGGTTAACTGCAGTTTTCGTGTCATGTGTTCCTCTGATGCTGGTAAGAATTTCTTTATTTTATTCTGGACAGGAGTCTCAATTTTTAGTTGAGGAGAATTTTGTGCGTGTCGTATAATGGTCGGTGTAACATAGTTTGTATACTTCTCGCCTAATGGTAGCCTTTACAATTTGAAACACACAGCGAGCTAAATTAGATACAGATGTTGTTTTAGGCGACTATTAACTTCGTCGTGTCTGTCTGTCCGTCCGTACGTACGGAACAACTTGGCTCCCAGTGCACGTATTTTCATGAAATTTGAAAATTGAGTATTTTTCTTAAATATAGCGTGAAAATTTGAGGTTGATTAAAATGTGACAAGAATAATGGGTACTATGAATATACATAATATATATATATATATATGGAAATATTCGATCTTACTTGCATGGATTAAAAATTATAGGAAGTCCAGTGCCCATGCAAACACGGCACACAAAGAGTAGACCATCTGATATTCCAGTGCAAAAGGCTAAAGAACGAAAGAGAAATTCTGAAGAACAGTGTACTTAAAGTAGCCAACTGGCCAGTGAGTAAAAGTGAACTAACCAATAGGAATCTGAAGCAATTAATTAGATACATAAACTCAATGGATCTTCAAAAGATAAATCATTGTAACGAACAGATGTAATGAACACTAACAACAGAAACGTAAGATTAAAATAGCATGTAGAATTACTGTAACGGAGCATACGGAGGATTCAATTTAAAATATATATATATACATACATTTTTAACAATATGGCGCTTAATTTTTCTAAGAATGCGAAATGTTTCGAAACAAAAGTTGTAGAGAAAATCAAAACACGCATTTTATATTCAATAACTTTTCCTATAAAGTAGTGCCGTTTATGAGATAGTGTGGCACAAAACACGGTAAAGCCGGACAGGCCAGAGACGACAATATAAAACGGCGCATGTGTTGTGCATACTAGATTCTTAAGGCTACAGGCGCACATTCGGAATATTTAATACTTGTTGCTTTTCCACCACAACAGTGGTTATGCGAACGCGTCTCAATGTTACGTTATACACACATTGCCTGTCATAATAAAAGGCAGTTGTGTTTGACTGAATTAGTCTTTGATAAAAAGTTCTAGAACACAACAGTTTATCTTATGTGGAAAATAAAAAATTGTATCTCATTCATTTTTACGCAATTTAAAACATTTTACAGAACAAGTAAAATGTCAGAACTGGTTTGTTACACAGCAGTTTATACAAAGACCGAGATTCTGAGAATTCTAATTAAATTCATTATCTGTAAGTGAATAGAAAAGAAACGAATATATATTAAGTTTGTTAGATGAAGCATGTTCTCTCAACTCCACGAGATCTAATATGGCTTCTCCGCGCATGTTTAATAGCCATAGAATACAAGAAACAAAACGAGTTAATTTGAGCTTTAAAACGAAATAAAGTCTCTCTTTCTCTCTCTCTCTCTCTCTCTCTCTCTCTGTCAGCAGAGAAATCTAATAAAATCACGACGCTCAATTGCTTCAGGAGAGGAAAATTGCCAATTTCTGCACATAGCAGCATTAGTCTAATGACAGTAAAGATTTCAAGAATGATCACATAGAAGTGAACAAAATGCCAAACTATCATTAATCGCCTCGATTCGGCCGTGCAGTAAAAAGCAACTCAAAAGAATCTCCAACGAAAAACACACCGTGCTCTCTTACGAAACTGAATACCAAGAAAAAGAAACTGCAGAACTAATGTTTTGTATAAATATCGGAAGGAGGAAAACACACTGTAGCAACTAGCTACAAGCCGAACGATCGACGAATCCGGATTTGATTCCCGTTACGAACTAAAATTCTCTCCCTTCTACAAAGCGCCTCACAGCAACCTACTCAAAGGAACCAGGGACTTCCCTCTTGGACAAAGCGCCAGGGGCATTTAAACCGCACTAAGGCGGCCGGAACTTGAAGCTGACCCTTATCTCAATATGTATCCGTAGTTAAGAATGCGTAGAGCTACACCTCAGTTTCCCTTATGTCTTTATGGAGCCGCGCTTAATTAAGCACATGTCTAAACTTATCATTACACTTGTCAATTCTTTCCATTTGTATGACACATGTATATGCCAGGTAACAACTATTCACAGGGTGACAAAATTATGTAGGCATATAGCATTGATTAAAACCGGTCCCAATGGCCGCGCGGTCTAAGGAGTAGGTCTGCGGTCGCTCGCTTGCTGGGATTGCGGGTTCGAATCCCGCTGGGGTTATGGATGTCTGTCTGTTGTGGTTGTTGCGTGTTGTCTGCTAGAGGTCTCTGCGACGGGCCGATCACTCGTCTAGAGGAGTCCTACCGGGGGTGTTTAATTAACAACAAGCCATGAATACAGATGGAGAAGCAGAGGTTTAGCTCCACGCAGTGTTAACTTTTGTACTACATGAAAATGTGTGATAACCTTGATGCTGCAGCGCTTTACCCCTGGACAGAGAGCCCCTAACACCTTCTGAAAGGAAAAACGAGTGGGCCCCCCAGAGTCATTCCGGACAATATTTCCCTACCGGGAGTCAAACCTAGATACCTCGACCGAGCAGACCATAGCGTAGGTCACTGGGTTTATACCGACTGTAACATCCAGCTACTAAGCCAAATCCTACGGTTAGAACAATGGAACTAGACATATGATCTAGTGAAAGTCGATGATTTTCGTAACATGACCTCTTCCCCCAAAAAAGTCAGTCTGAAGTGAAGGCAGCACTGTCTTTTTCTTCCAAACGGTCGTCCCTTACATCTCTCTTGGGTGCACTGACCAGCTATATGTAGGGTCACCGCGAGTTGCTTTATTGCAGCCGGCTAATAGATGGCAGTAAAAGTCACCGCTAAAAGCTTTCGGTTGTAACACCAAGAAACAGTCGCTGGTCGGGTTTATAAAGGTTCCGTTCTAATTAAGTTTCAGCTCCTTACAAGCCACTTGAGCCGTAGGCGAGAAATCAGATACAGATCCGAAATCCTGATACGCAATCTGAGACACAGAAGGCAGAGTAGCTCAGTCAGTATAGTAACCATGATATGGGCTTGACAATCTGGCTCGAGTCCCGGAAGTGGCAGAAATTCTCCATCGTGCACGGCGTCCCGACAGTATACCGGGAGTTCTTTCGCCCAGAATAAATCGATCGTGGCATGCAGTCACCTCTCACCTAGTACCAAATTTGAGAATGTACGGATCCATAACACTTCTCTCCCGCAGTGAACACTCACCTCCACGCAGTGCTCAGATCTGAAAACCTCCACTTCCCTACTCGTCTGCATGGCACGCACCAGTAAAATGTAATTTTACTTTGCAGGTGTGTTGGTACAGTTTAATTGTGTAATACGTAGGTCATTTCAAAAGTTCTGCGCACTGCGCTTGCGCAGCCAGTAGGATGATGCAATCGTTCTGATTTTCGTGACAGTTGTGAGCCAGACTTCAGTAAAGAACACTGTGTGCGTATTGGCAGGTTACGTGGTCCCTGTTCTGCAAAATGGAACCTTGAAATGGAAGAAGAAACTGACTGGAGTCAGATCTCGCGCAGTGACCAGCGATCATACATTAACGCGTGGCCTCATGCCTCAGGTGCAGTATCGGAAATTTTGGAAAAGTATGGATGGCAAGTGTTTTCCCACCTGCCGTACAGTCCTGACATGAGCCATCAGCCTCTGTCTTGTTCCCAAAATTAAAGAAACCAATTTGTGGGAAACGCTTCAGAAGCATTGAGAAGGTGTCTAATGAGGTGACCCGAGTAATCAGACGAATCAACAACGAAGGCGTCCTGACAGGAATACAAGACTTGCCCAGACGTTGGACCGCTGTGATAAAGCACAATGGAGATTACATTGAAGGCCTGTAAATGTATTTTGTAAAATAAATTCATTTTTAAAGAGAAAACGTAAAGTGTGCAGAACTTTTGAAATGAACCATGTAATTCATCACCACGCACTCTAATTTAGTCAGGTAATACAAGCAACAACGTACACTTCATAAAATATATTAGATATAATTAAATATTTAAACATTCCCACATGTTTCGGCCTTAAATTGTATCCCTCAATATGGTCGTTAGGGCCGAAACACGTGGGAGTGTTCAAAAAAATGGATGTACTTTTATAAACTGTAAGTTTTTGTTGCATTATTTGATAGTGTATTATAGGCATACTTCATGCTGCGCTTTGAGTTCTGGCTACTGCAAAGTATTAAAATACTAAAGGACCAAAAAGCGTCTGGCCGTGACAGCGGGCATGACACAATGCTAATATAAATACCCAGTCTCGAAGAGGGTTTCTTTGTAAGGTATATAGACCTGTTAGAGATATTATGGCTTTTATTATACTTCAATGTTGGACCTTAAAAGCCCATTAGTGAGATAGCTAACTAAAGTTTAAATTATCATGGGGGGGGGGTTGATAGTTGTCTATAAAAGAATAAATCTACTGATGACTTCCACAACGCCCGGAAAAAATGTTGCAGAACCAAATCTCTGGACAGACATTGCTCGAGGCGAGACATTACACTGCAAGAATGCTCTGAGTCCGGTGGCAAGGAGTGTAACAAACTGTCATTCTGTCGTCATCAGATGTCATAATGTTTGAGCAAAGCAATGTATACTGATATTGATATTGGCGACCCAACAACAACATTTTACGCAGAATGTGTAGAAGGTACGTTTGCAAATCACCAGCAGGAGATACATCGCGCACAATTTTACGTTCATGTGACCGTGCATCGTGACGAATCCTTATAATAAAACCAACTAGATGCACTAATTTCTCAAATTTATTTTGGAATGAAACTCTACATGTCTCGGATAGTTTCTCTATCCATCATCAGGAGTTTTTCACTGTACACACAGCAAAGGTATATTTCATACAGGTTTGTAGACAGCTTTCGAGCAGGATCAGGGTGTTCCATCCTGATCCTGTGTACAGTGAAAAACTCCTGATGATGGAAAGAGGAACTGTCCGAAACATGTAGATTTTTATTCCAAAATAAATTAGAGAAATAAGTGCATCTAGTTGGTCTTATTATAAGACCATCGCTCACAGTTACATTTGTCTATCGCTTATCTTCACAACAACGAAGAGTAAGTGAAGATTTCTCGTGGTTTCCTTATTATCACTTTTAATTTTGAACACATTTTCTTACTAGTTGCATTTCTGTTGGTCTATACTGAATATTTCAGCATACCAAACCGAACGACAACGCTGTTCGCAAATGGAAGGTAAGTGCTTTAAAGAGGAATCTAAAAACTTTGTGGCAATAACATGCCTTCCTATATGACTCCACTCAGCTGAGTGTTTGTTGATAAGGCAATTCTTAATCGTAAGGTGCCAAATTTCTCACCTTCTATTAAACCCGAACATACACCGCTATGCGTGATTTCAGGCTTCCGCCACCAAGTAGATGGGAACTGCGCTCGTCTGGGTCATTACGCAGCGAGTAGTGATGATTTCTTAACGACGTTTCGGGACAATATATCCCGAAACGTCTGTAAGAAATAACCACTACTTTCTGCGTAATAGCCTAGAAGAGCGCAGTTCTGATACACTGTCAAGTTGATGTAAGTCCATCATTTTATCCCTACCTGAATCAGCTTAGGCTATTTCAAAATCTAATAACCTATTTATTTAATACAATCTTAATATTATCCTAATTCTTAGTCTTCCTTTTAGGCTTTCAAACTAAAACTCTCTATTATTTTGATGGCCTCCATCCCGTTGTGTTATAATTAACTGACAATGAACTATAAATGTCCGTCAGACACAACAAATGCATTATATTTAACCTTTAGACGCCTAATGTCAACTATATTGGTCGTACCGCACCGCTAACCTGTAAAGTTGCATTTTATGTATTTATTCAACAAATATAGGTACTGAATATTTGAAACGTGGTATATAATCTCCATTTTTTCTCTTCAAAATGCAGTTTGTTTCATAATTTTAACGTATTTGGTTCCTGTATTGTTCACGTTTTATATACAGTGTGTGCTAAAATTTAAAAAAAATAATTCCGGCGCCAAAAGGTTAATAAAGTATGCTCAATTTTCGGCCACATTTTGACCATTTCCAGGCATTAATACACATTATCTAAAGCCAAGGTGGATGTGAGTTCAAAAAGTTTCGTAATTTGTGAAACCTCACGAATTTTACAAAATATGGTCGAAGGGCCTATTATACGCTATTAAACATATCCTAATAAAATCGTTATGTCTGACGAAAATTAATAATTCATTGTTTGTGCTTTTCCCCATTTCCGCCATCCGCGATACATGACCCAACAACCCCACAACCCTTCACCAGATCACCCTCAGTTATGTGGTACGGTACAAAGTACAAACAACCAACACATCATTAAAAATTTTCTCTAGTCATCTGTTACTTCCTGCTTTTGGAGTTCGAACACTCGCGTCCATACGCTGTTCTCAAACACCCTCAATCATTGTTCTTCACCAAGTGCAGAAGACAAAGTTTCACACCCACATCAAACGGCAGGGAAACCAGAACCATGAAACATAACTTATAACCGGAATCATATCGTATTAAATGATTATATATATGGCAGCATGGAGAGATCATGACCAGAATACGCGACGAAGCGGCACAGAAAAGAGACAAGCCAAGATCTGATTACATCACTTGGCCTTCAATACTATGCTTGTACCCAATGTGGTCGGCTGGAATATCCCATAAAATTTGTAAATGGCAGTACATCAGTAACGATTTAAGATTAATTTTAGAGATAAGGTCTCTCAATGCACTCACAGCGTGGTTCGAAGTGACAGTGCTATCCAGCGACTAGGGACAGTACACTCGTACGCCAGTTCACTCGATCAGACCAGCACAGTGGACAGTGCTGCAGTTTGGATGCAGGGAAACCAGGTCATTTGGGAGCCAGATGGGCATACGTATGGAATCTGCAGAGAATGTGAAGAGTTAAATAAAATACGGATTTGTTCATGAGTGGTGAGCATTAAAGAGTAGGAAGGAGGCGGCAGTAATGCTAGAATGTGACATTCGGCAGTGAAATCCAGAAAAGTCAACAAAAGCCTGTCACGCTAACAGAGCACTTGGTCAAAATAAGGAAGAGAGTTAAGAGATTCGAACCAGATGCACCACGAATACAATTTTAGAGAGTTACCATTGCAGGCCTACCTGCTAACACAGTACGGGCAATTTATGAAAGGCACGCCAGTTACAAACACACACGCATGCACGTGATTATCAACAAATATGAACAAAAGATTAACAATTTTTATGCCCCACGGTAACTATATGTAACGCCAGGTTTAACAATGCAAATTCCAAATTTTACCAACAGTGTATTTATGAGTTCCGTACAATTGTCACAACAAAGGTATTTATTCCCCTATACAAAATGAACAAGGCAAAGGAAAGTAAGGCAATCTCACTACAGGCCTGGACAGGCCCTGAGGTTTTCGGGAGGTTGAGGCTCCCAGATGGAGGTAATTAGGGTGTCAGCCCTACGCGCCAGCCACCTTTGTCTCCCAGGAAATACTTCTGGTACTCATTCCTTTAGAGACTGAATCGACCCCAGGACCAGATTGCAGCCAGGAGGATTATCGGGAATCGGACCCGCAACCTTCCGGTTTGTACGACAGTGCCTGAACCAACTATTCCACCGCCTGCCCTACACGAAACAGGGTCTTACTAATCATAACACATTGAGTTCTCTCCGATATATGAACTGAACCCGCATGTTATAGACTGTACTTTACTTACCGCTCACAGTGTTTTAACAAGAGACAGTTTTAACTGAAGAATAAAATCCAACTAGATGCCACTTATTACTTTATTATGCTTATGTTAGGCTCAACATGTTTCGGGCACCATTATGCCCGCCATCAGGAGCTCACGACGATAGCGTTGTTTACCACATAGGCCAACTGGTTCTCGAGTTGCTGCTGGTTGGAGGTTAAGTGCAGGCATGGACACTCATCCATCCTGGCTGCACTTAACCTCCAACCAGCACCAACTCGAGAACCAGTCGGCCTATGTGGTAACCAACGCTATCTTCGTGAGCTCCCGATGATGGGCATAATGGTGCCCGAAACATGTTGAGCCTAACATAAGCATAATAAAGTAATAAGTGGCATCTAGTTGGATTTTATTGCAGGGTCCAAAACACATCAAAAGACATTTTTAAATTTAGTCCTTGTAATGGAACTTCCAGAGCACTCTGTGTGCCGGTGTGCAACAGCAAGGTATACCCGCACCTTTACTGAGAGTGACGCAGTAAATGAATATTATAAATTAAAAACTCGGGGAAAACATAATATTTGTTGTTTTTATTCCAACAATGCTCTCAAAATATGAAACGTCATCAACACTTTTTTGTCCCTTTGATAGAAGAAAAAGGAGGCATTACCTATTTTCATTGTTACACCGTGCATGTTGTCGAGTTGCTCAATTATTACACCAACCACTGCACATGTATAAAATTTATAAAATTTACACATTAAAACATTAAAAACGCACCGACATGTTTCGGTCCTAAGACCATCCTCAGGGAGCTATATATTCCTTGCTAAAGTCACAGATTAATTTCGTTGTACAAGTTGGGTGTTGTGGCAGCATGCTGTGTTGTGTAATGTTATGTTGTGAAGAGTGCCCTGCTACGGATGTGCATTTTGTGCTTCGTTGCTTTCACACAACGACGCACAAAATGCACATCCGTAGCAGGGCACTCTTCGCAACATAACATTACACAACACAGCATGCTGCCACAACACACAACTTGTACAACGAAATTAATCTGTGACTATTTCTAGTGTGACTTTAGCTAGGAATATACAGCTCCCTGATGATGGTCTTAGGACCGAAACATGTCTTAGCGTTTTTAATGTTTTAATGTGTAAATTTTATAAATTTTACATATGTGCAGTGGTTGGTGTAATAATTGAGTAAGAATAAGGAAGTTTCACTTATACCTGCTGTCAAGGAGTGAATATTGGCACCCCTTTTTCTACAAAAATAAAACCACCACCTGTTTACATGACGGCTGTAAAATTATCAACTACCTCTGTCCTTTAGACTTACGAAATACAAAATTGTGTGACTCTACCCCCTGCTATGATTGGACGGTCAAGCGTTCGCTGCTTATAAAGAGTTACGCAAAAACTATAAAATTAACCAGATAAACATGTTCCCCAGAGCAATTAAGTACTGTTAAAACCTGTTTTATTATGTCTGCCGTGTCATAAAAATTTAATGAAATAATAAAAAGGTACCAGGTGGAGTCGCGAGTGCTCTAACGTTACTGTAGAGCTGACAAAGGAAGAAGGCGCTGTGTATTGATTATTAACAGCAACTGAGGTGTCAGAGGGCGCTACGGTGCAGGCCGGCGTTACTCTCCGTACTGCCGCAAAATTCTCCGTCAAGTAATCTTAAAGGAAAAAGGAAATAACAAGTCAGTAGGCATTTTAGAGGAGCCGATAGTTCCAAAACACTTATAATGTATTTGGCGATTGAAATATATTTAAACTGACACTAAGGTTATACACATATAATAAGACAGGCAACGTACTCTGACGTGTAACGCAAGGAGGAGCGTCCGCGAAACCAATTTGTTGTGGAAAAACAATAAGTATTACATATTCTGAGTGTGTGTCTGTAGCCTAGGTTATCCAGCATGCAAAACGCATGAATATTATAGTATTTTCATCTGTGGCCTGTGTGGCTGTGCCACGTTTTACCACATTATCTGATAAACGGCACGATTTTCGGGGGAAAAAAAGTTGCTGAACATAAAATGTGTTTTGGTTTTCTGTACAAATTTTGTCTGAAACATTTCGCATTCTAAGAAGAATTCAGCGAGATATTATCATAAATGTACATAGACTTTTATGTAAAGATTTTAATCAAAACTGAAATGTCTCGACAGATTTTGGAAAAATGCTCAAATATCAAATTTCATGAAAATCCGACCAGTTGGAGCCTATTTGTTCCATGCGGACGGACAGACATGTCAAAGGTAACAGTCGCCTTTCGCGATAGTGCGAATGCGCCTAAAAAGCATTTAAGGTACATTAAGAAATGCAATTATATCTACAAGAAAGTGTAGGAACTCCACAATGCTCCATTCTGTCCCCAAAATATGGAAATATAGACCTAATTTATATTTCAATTGGAATTATTATGACGTTAGATTAATGGGGGTTGAGAAACCTTGGAAATTAAATTTTTCTGCTGGGTAACAACTTCCATTCCAGCACAACCAACTAATTACCATGAGGACGCTGTATGCCGTCACCAGGTAGGTTACATAATGCAGTCAACACAGTTGTCTTCAACTGTGCGTAACGAGCAACTGAGCTATTCTTGACCAGCATGTCTCTGTGTTATGTCCATTGCGGATAGCTGAAGCTGTTAGTGTTGGCAGCATTGTACAACCGCAAAAGTAATTTAATTCAGTTGATATTTACTGGTATCAATGATTGAACAATTTGCCTAAAAACAACAAATCTCTCTTAAAGGCCACAAAGCAGTAAGCCTATGTAATGTAACACAGGCATCATGCAGCATATTGTAACGCTTCGAAAAGTGGATCACACGAGCTTTAGAGGGGGGGGGGGTTGGGGGTTGGGGACACGTCCCCACCCCACCCCACCCCGCACGAATATTAGCGAAATTACACCCAGATCTCCTAACATACATCCAGAATACTGCCTTCTGCCGGACTCAGGAATCAAGTCCGATAAAATGCGTCTTAGTATTCACATGTAGTAAGAACCAACAAAATACACACTTTCCACATTAATGATTTAATTCAATTATATTGTCTTCGATATGTTTCGAACAACCAAGTGTTCATCCTCAGGAAGACTTGTACATGCAGTTTTATGGTAATTTTTTCATGGTCGATGTCGACCAGCCTGCTCATACGGATGCGTGAAAGGAACGCCATAAAACTGCATGTACAAGTCTTCCTGAGGATGAACACTTGGTTGTTCGAAACATGTCGAAGACACTATAATTAATAATAGCGGGGTTTTCCGGAACGTCATCACCAAAAAGCTGCAATCCGGACACGAACCTAACTACTAAATTCCATTTAATATAACCTGTACAGCCGTATTGATATTGACAAACCGCACAAATGGGCTCAGTTAAACAGACACAAACCATTTTCACACGGTCTAAGACTGTCGAACGTGTATCTTCAACCAAACTCCGCTTCCTGCAACTTGTATCCTGCAAGCCAATGTATGAAATTTAGGAAGTAAATATGAACACTTAGCACGCGTTCTGCTACTTTCCAAAATCATACTACAGCGAAACTATGCCGAGCTCATACAAAGAATCACTCACACTACACCCAGTGGCCATAAAATTTAAAAAGAACCGTGCGTATTAATTTATATATTTACATATAATATACATATATAATTTGCCGGTCCCAGTGGCCGCGCGGTCTAAGGCGTAGGTCTGCGGCCGCTCGCTTGCTGGGTTTGTGGGTTCGAATGCCACCGGGGGCATGGATGTCTGTCTCTTGTGAGTGTTGTCAGGTACAGGTCTCTGCGACGGGCTGATACACTCGTCCAGAGGAGTCCTACCGATGGTGGTGCGTCGTTGAGTGTGATCTAGAAATCTCAAGAATGAGGAGGCCCTGGCCCACTGGGGGCTGTTGCGACAAAAGAAAAAAAAATACATACATAATTTATAATGTATATATATTATGCCCATGAAAGGACAATCTGTGGCCATTTTGATGGTCGTAAAGCGAAGATGTAATTGACTTGGACAATTACAGTAATATTAATGTTGTCCTAGGTGACAACACCTTCACACATGGAATAATGTAAATTCTTAGTTCGAAGCTTGACAAGCCTATAAACCAGCGCAAAATAAACCGTAAAGATGGCGGAACAAAAACGTTTCTTCAGTTCCGAAAAACAAGGCCTGAGGTAATTCCGTTATTTCGAATGTAGAAATAACATTTTTTACTCGGTGAAAGTAAAATAATGATTTTTTAAAAATTAATAAAAATTTTGTGTTTTCAGTTTCAGTGTTGCCACTCCATAACCACTCGGAATTGTCGAAACAAAAAGCTGAACAAAATATGTAACCTATTATAATAGCACGCGATATTTTTCATACCGCGAATAATGGAGCAAATCGGACACACACTTCATCTTTCTCGTCGAACAAAGGAAATCAACGAGCTATAAATGAAATTTAATAATAATTTCCGAATGTACGTTTGTGTATGAATTCTACGACTACCAGGAAAGTACACGCATTTTTCTCTACTGAATTGCTTTCCTGTTATTAATGACGTTTTGGGGATGAGAATGCAACCCCCAACGAGAGAAAGAGACAATGAAACAGAACGCAAAACAAAAATGTGTTGTCATCAGAGTAGGAAAACAATTAAAACAAACCTGAAAGCCGTCGAGAGAGGCGGAAGGCATTTATCATTTTTCAATTTTGATCTCCGTTCTGGCTTCATGCATTGCATTCAAACACGTACGTAACTCTTTGGGCTGCTATAGACATCGGCGCATTTATATCCCGCTGGATTATAACAATGCTTTACTGCAGAAAGTTGAACTGTGATAACCGAACAAAAGATCCTTACAATAAAAGCTATACGGCAGGCAATGATTCTGCTGAAGTCACAAGCCTATTTATCTTCCAAAGTCGCACCATACATCACAGTGACAAGCACCGACACAAAGAACTATTTTTACTTCTTGAAATGCTCCATTTCAAGATGATGAAAATATAGTTCAAGTAGGTGTGGTGTGTGTGTATGTCTCAAACTTTTCAGCCTTGTAATTGTGATTAAGGTCGCATATGTACATAATTAGGTCTACAGAAAATACTCTAGCCTAAATATGGGCATTGTAACTGCTGGCGATTAAAAGGAATAAGCAAACGCAACAGTCCTAATAACAGAAGTATCGCAACTCCTGAATGTTAGGTCCAGAAGTATGCTATGAAATGTAACAGGACTACCGCAACTCCTGAATGCTAGGTCCAGAAGTATGCTACGAAATGTAACAGGAATATCGCAACTCCTGAATGCTAGGTCTATAATTAAAAGACTCAAATGTAACAGGCGTATCGCAACTGCTGAATTCTGGGTCCAGAAGTATGCTACGAAATGTAATAGGTATATTGCAACTCCTGAATGCTAGGTCCAGAAGTATGCTACTAAATGTAACAGGAATATTGCAACTCCTGAATGCTATGTCCAGAAGTATACTATGAAATGTTACAGGAATATCGCAACTCCTGAATTCTAGGTCCAGAAGTATGCTATGAAATGTAACAGGAATATAGCAACTCCTGAATGCTAGGTCTATAATTAAAAGACTCAAATGTAACAGGAGTATCGCAACTCCTGAATGCTAGGTCCAACAATACGTTAATGTAATGTCAACTGCTAATTCTTGTGATTGGGACAGGCCTGTAAGAGACAGTTTCAGTATTTTCCTTAGCTTATCGTAAAGTCCCTTCAAAGCGGTGTTGATAAAGACGCGTCTTCTGGGATATGACGCAGTGTCCTTTCATAAATAGGTACCGACCTTTTGTAGAAGACAGCTGCCTCCAACTTCAGGGTATCGTAAGCAGAAAGTTCTTGGATCACCCCTAAGTCAGAGGCAGGAATCTCATTCGATAGGACGCTCTATTTCAGCAAAATTTAACCTTCACGTGTGCGTAGCATTACCACATTCCTTCACACATCACTTCTTATGGCATTCCAACGCAAGCGGTAAAATATAGTAAAAAATATAGTAAAAATACAGTACTGTATAAAACGTCATATCCAATTGTGTCGGCAAGAGGAGGGAAGGCAACACCATGGGACACATTACTTTTACTACTCATGCACTTTAAGCTACAACATAGGGTACGCGATTTTCTTCTTAAACTCTCGAAGAATTGTAATTCTCCGAGTGTGAGGCCCATAACGCATCCGATACGGCACGTACGACTTCAAAACCTTCTTATTCCAGGCTATGTTCATCGTCTAATGCACATTTAAAGCAACGCATTCAAGAAGCTACCGTCCTCAGGTTACCAAGATCAGAAAAATCACATAGTCTGACGGACCCCTTCGAAATAGCTAACTGTTAGTCACTGCCTCGCTGTACGAAGGTGTTCGCAGACGCCAACAAAATACGCGTTTGACTATAATGTCCACAGAAGCACCAAGCATAAAATTCACTTTCCAGAACAGTGTTGGTTATTTCAATAGTTATTTCGGAAAGAAAGAGACATGCCCATCCGAAGAACTTCAAATATGTTTCCCCCAACAAGAATATCTATTATACACGTGTAAGATGTTACGTCGTCTGACTTTTATGAGAAAAGTTGAGGCGATGCCGCTTTTGAGGTGAATCCGCCAATGAAAGGAAAGAAGGAATTTGATAACAATTAACAACATTACATCACGTTTCATCTGTGAAATATCCGATGGAATAAAGAGGAAGAGAGGGAAACTGAAATTATTAAATTAAAATATAAAAACTCAATTTTGGAGTTGGAACATAGGAATTCAATTCATCAAGTGAGGAAGAAAGAGTTGGCTGGTATAAATTTAATTAAATGTTAGTTCCATATAGTCTCTATTTAATTTTTGTTGTAATGTTTATACAAGTGGTTTATTATTTCAAAGATGTGGTCAGAAAATCGTACATCGTTTAAACCGATAAAAGTAGACCTAAATAAAAAAAAAAGTACCAAAAATACACACCATGTTCTCGCAGCTCAGTTAGTAACCGTCAAGCTATGACGACAGAAAAACCTCGTTTTGTAACAGGTTTAAGACAACGCTAGGAGCTTCTCCTCGCACGTTTGTAACTTATCATTATCACTGAATAACACATGAATGGATCGATGTGTCACTAAATATGTACTTTACACCACTTATATTCTCAGTAACACTGATCCCGAACAAACCATCCATTTACCAATAGACTTAAAATGACTTACGTTTTGGATCCTTAGACCCTACCCGAAGCTGAGAAGTTTGAAAGAAGAGGGCAGTCACTAAGAAAATCCTTTAGCACTTAAGCATACTGACTCACAGTGAGAATACTTCCCACACAATTCCTGTTATCAGACAATCCCAAATTTTGGATACATGGAAGGTTGTTGTAGCCTCTTAACGGGAACACTAAGTCATTTCTGCACACAGAAGTTGTGTCAACAAAGTACACAAAGAGGTCGGCTACAAATTCATTTGTTGTCCTTCTGCATCATCTGAGAGTACAGATATATGCCTTTCATCATCCACACTCACTTTCTTACTGATATAAACATACGGAACTTCACGTATGAAGTTTGCATCTTTTTTCCTTCAAATTCCAAGGAATAATACATGGAACTGGAATAAACATTGTAACAATGAACAATGAAAAGTAAGGCCACATGAAGTGTTTACTGAGTAATAAGAATTCTTGGATAAGGTAAATTTTTACAGTAGTCAAATGCAAGTAGTTTTAGAAATGAATTCGTTTTTAATGAATAAATTTATCTCCCAAATATTCTATCTATAGCTAAAACCCTTGAATTACGTCACCACTGTTGGCAACGTACTGAAACGTGACAATTCTCCCTGTACAACAGTTCACACACATTGTTCTACGCATCCTGAAGCTGTAGTTCTTTTCTTGAAAAACCTAAAGTAGGCATATGTAATTTTTTAAGGAATATCTTCCTTCGCTGGTAATATTCTTTTAACACACAGTGAACATTTTGACTACAGAATTCTCGAAGCACAACCTGTTAGATTCCTCACTTCGCTACGGTCTGAACGACACAGGGATCGTGGTTCGATCGCAGCAGAGGCCATACATTTTTCTCTTTGACAAAGTGTCAAGACCGGCTCTCGGCTCCAACCAGCCTCATATGCAACGGCTACTCGGGTAAAGCGTCCAGCCCTACACTCGCCTTCATCTAGTGCAGACATTAAGAATAGGTGGAGTTAATCCACTACTCCCCCATATATCTCCATGACGTGCACAGGGGCAACTTTACGGCTGAAATGAGCTTTGCTACAGGGAATCTTACCCAGATGCTCCTATCGTCTTTCAAATTTCGTTTTGAAAGGTCGGAGTTCGCCTCTGTTAACACCGCCAGATTTTCGTTTGTACTAACCTTAGTATTTTCTCTGAACTTTTATATGTCAAAAGGAAGGTTCTGGAAACACAACACTACTTACACAAAGCTGTAGTGTGCATATATCTATACATACATAGTCATGAACACAACAATATTACAATTAGTAGCAATATATAATATACAACTACATGTTTCGACCCTGTAGTTGTATATTACATATTTCTACTAATTGTAATATTTTTGTGTTCATGATTGTATGTACAGGATGGGGCAAAATATCCTCCATACTTTCAGTAGGGCATTGTGAAGGGAGGGGAGGCCGTAGAAGGGTGGGGTTGGGCTCGAAAGTTGCAGGTAGTTAGAAAGTTCCCGATACAATACTCCGCCGTCGCAAAGATGGTATGGTCCAACGAGTAGCGCGCATTTGCAATCGAAACGTACTTTTCGCAAAATCACTCTATCGTAGCGGTGCAGCGTGCGTTCCGTACTCGCTATCAAATCCCCCCTCGGGACCGAGTACCGGACCGAAAATCCATTCTATTGTGGGTTCTTCGGGGAAACGGGAATTGTGTCTGAAAAAAGATGAGGACGACCACGGACCTCTCGAACACCAGAGAACATCGAGGCTGTCAGACGGTCCGTTTTGCAGTCTCCCAGGCGCTCTGCACGCAAACAACGGCCACCACTTGC
>Ga0131853_10002217_pt1 | contig 34835 bp, 25 predicted proteins | sample TergutLab28metaG_FD_92764 | JGI IMG/M metagenome (GOLD analysis project Ga0131853, IMG submission 92764) | Labiotermes labralis P1 segment gut microbial communities from Petit-Saut dam, French Guiana - Lab288 P1 (version 2) (version 2) | ecosystem: Host-associated > Arthropoda: Insects >... | reverse complement strand
TCCCAGAGAGGCACAGAGTGTAGCACAGAATTCTGTTGTCAGTGGGGATATCAGTCATATCCTACCAGCAGGATGGTGAGAGTAAGCAGACTGCCTCTCCCAGGTGAAGAAATGCTATGTCATGTGAAACGAAGAGAGGCACAGAAAATGACCTAACAAGTTAATGAAAAAACTTGTGACAATTATTTTTCATGTGGTAGATCAGTTTTCATAATTTGAGCATCTAAGTATTCCCGGAGTTTTATTCACATAGTATATGTGTCAGTATCCTGATTATGAATTGGATCTTACTGTAAAGTACTATCACACAATACAGAAAGTTCAGCTATAAACTGAACTGTTTATTGTGTTTGGAGCATTACCCAAAGAAATCACCACAGTTGTATGTTTCTCTACAGCAGTGTTACAATTTCTTTCTTGTTTCATTCTTTCTTTCTTTCTTAGTCTGACCTCTTTCTACCTACTCATTATAGGTTTACAGGATTATTGTTGCTCTTGATCACATTCATTGACACATAACAGTTCATCAGGACTCCTCTGGATGAGGGATTGGCCCATCACACAGACATCTACCTGACAACACACAACATTCACAACAGAGAGACATTCATGCCCCTGTCGGAATTGGAACCCGCAATTCCAGCAAGCGGGTGGCCGCAGACCCATGCCTTCGACCACATGGCCACTGGGATTGCCCATTTACAACCTCTATGAGATTGTAATATGAAGGATGTTTTTAATGTAGCACCTTAAGCCACAAAATAACTTGCATATTATTGTTCTATTACAGATTAACTTTATGTCAGTATTACAATGAAATGCTCCATTTGTAGAAATGGAAGCCTATAGGATATTACTTTAACCTGTGACTGTTTAGCTGTGTATGACCTGATATGCTAAGATTCCATTAACGTATTTGTGTATCCTGTGTATTTTTTAGTATGGAGAACCAGCGTCGGACACGTTATTTCTCAAAGACTTGTGATCCTGAGTGGAATACAACAATGGTATATGAGAATGTTTCACCAGAAGAACTGAGTACACGCTACCTGGAGGTGACAGCCTGGAATTATGAAGGGTACAACAGAAACCATGCTCTTGGTGGTGTGTTACTGAATCTTGCAGGTAAGAAGGTGTATGTATATCCATTTATATTACACATATTACTTGAATACAGAAAAATCGATGAGTCACAAAAATTCAACATAGTATACAAAGGTTGTAGAATTACAACTGTATTTTTCATCCAAAATGTTTTGGCCCATAAGGCCATCTTCATGGGGAGTAATTATGAAATATAGCTAGGAAATACCCCAGAGTGTACATATATACATCTAAAGTTACTAACCAAAATATACAGTGATGTAAAATTTTAGTGTAAAATTTATATAAGATATGCTGGTTAACTTTCTAAAATACCTTTCTACATTCTCCATTTTTTGGCTTGGAACTGTGTCAAAGAATGTATACCGTAAATCCCAAAGACATAAAATGCATTTAATTAAAAGTCTAATTATCTTGTATAAAAGTTTGTGTAGTACCACTATTCCATATGAGTGAGCATACAGAATTCTAATATTGTAATATATACTGTACCAGAGTAAATATTTCTTGACAGCTTTCTGTGCATAATTCCAAAGCAGCTTGAATAGCATGAGCATTATATTGTGTATTACCATATTAATTGATTTATCCTCAGATCCAAGTGTGGTGGATGAGGAAGCACACTGGTATCCTCTTCACGACAATCCATTGCTTCAAGCTTCTTTAAACAGCCATGACTCAGGTACATCCTTACAATAATTACTTTAATATAAGATAACTGGTCCATGTTACCTTCACTTAGTCAAGATGTCTTTGGAGTATTATCATAAAGAAACCTTCCAAAAAATATGCACTCTCCATGAATATGGTTTGTCCTCACAATATCTTCAAATGAGATAGCCCTGTCTCAGAAGTTTGGTTGGGATGTGTCTTTTGTATTAAGCTTTATCCATTTCTTATGGTATTTTGTCATTATTCTATGGGTGATAGAATAACTGCACTTATGTATCAGGTAAGAAAAGACAGTTTTCATGTAATATGCTGACATAACATTTTGTGTTGGTGTGGAAGATAATAAACTCATTCTGTGAGTGTAGGAACTTTAGGTGATGTCTAATCATAAGTTATGCAAATCTGTTGAAAGAAACAAGTGGTAAAGATAAAACAATCGCTGTACAAAGGGTTCCAGGAGGTTGAGGCTCCCAGATTTCAAGACAGTCAGCACATGAAGGTGTTAAGGTTGTCAGTCATATGCACTGGCCCCCACAGAAAATTTTCTCATTTCTGATGCGGGCTGAATGAGTTGACCCCTAGGCCATAGTGCAGCCAGAAATATTATGTCAAAGAAAAATTCCAAATACACCACCGAGAATCGAGCCTGCAACCTTCTAGCTTGTAGAGCAGTGCCTGAACCATCTACGGGACCATGTGCACCTGTTGAAAGATACAAGTTGCCCTATATTACATTCCACATATTTCTTGATGCAGGAAATGATATTATACCTGTGTCGATTTTACACATAATGTCTATATTGACTTATTCAAGGAGTGGAGGAACATCAGGAAGTTTTTAAACCTTCCCGGTAGTGTTACCCAGTCTAACCAATTGTACTGGGTCACTGTGTGTACTGGAACCCAGCTGGGTACTTCATATTAGTCTCTTGTGATCTTTAAGTGGCTTATGTTGATAAACTATTTAAATACCCAAAGGCAATAAACTACCTGGAAAATACCAAGTCAAACTTGCAGGGTAGCTGTACAGCCTTCCACTGTGACCAAGTGTCAGACTTGTTTTCTAACTTGAGATTAAGTCTCTCCACATCAAACTTTTGTGCTGCTTGTTTACTTACCGCCAGTCTTTCCAAAACTTTTGCAACCACCAGATAGTGGTCAATATCAGAGTCAGCCCCCCTGAAAGACTGTACATCGAGTATACTTGAACACCATCTCTTTTCTGTCTATACATGATCAATCTGACTGTGAATTTACCTATTAGGAGAGGGCCAGTTGTATTTATGAATGCTTTGGTGTTTGAACATCATGCTCTTAACAGCTAGGCTGTTTAATGAGTCAAAGTTTACTACTTTAACACCATTATCATTACTATCCTGATGTAAACGGTCATTACCAGTTGTTGGTTTGAAAATATCCTCTCACCCCAATTTTATATCACAATCTCCTAAAAGAATTTTCACACACGACTTAGGAAAATGGTCAAAAACCTGCTCTAATTCTTCAAAAAACTGTCCTTTGAGTTGCCACTTGTCTCTTCAGTTGGTGCTTGCGCATTCAGAACAATGTTATTACACCAGTGGCCTCTTAGCATCATATATGACATACTGTCACTAACAAACTATACTCTTTTAACTGCTGATGCAATTCTGTGCTGTACAAAAAATACTGTTCCCAATTGATGATATTTGTTTCTGTTTCCATAGAAAAAAGTATAATCTCCTCCTCCTACATTGCCTTCTTTTTCCCACCTAACATCCTATACACTCACTAAATCTAATTTATACCTCGCTAATTCCCTGGCTACTGTTGTAAGTGGCCCTAACCTATGCAGTCTCATCACGATCCTAGTGTCAAATTTCATGTCCCTTTTCAATTGCTTAGGTTGTACCACAGGATCAGTCCAAGTCCAAGGCAATTGTGAATGTTTCATAATATGGTACTTTTTTATGGTGAGGAGTTGTGCACCTCACCCAACCCCCAGGCTTGAGTTTCAACCCTTGTCGGCTGTCCACGACTGTTTATTCAATATTTTGGCAGCTGCCCTCCATGTTGGAGGCCACTCCTCCATCCGCAACCTGACAGCGTGCCATGCCATGGTGACAGGGACCCACATATGGTTTAGGAGATTACTTGTTTCATTAATGGCTGTGACTGGCAAAATAAATTATATTAACTTGCAGATCAGGATAGTTTTTAAACTGTAGATAGGTGCTGACACTTTGGGACAACTGGTGTACTTGCTTCCCATAATGTGATAACTGTGAAATGATCATGTATGATTTGTAATTGATACAAGAAATTTTCACATAAGCATTGTAACTTCCCTCCTTCCCCATTTTGATTATGGTAATGCTTGGGTCCTGTGTAGGCATCTGGTGTTCACAACAACATTTTGCAATTGTACATGACATATAATCCTTTAATGTACAGTGGTTACTCTAAGTACCCTCTGTTTTAACAATACAAAATTCTGCATGTTATCCATAAGGTTCATTGATGTGTTGTATATGATTCTTAAACAAACAGAATTAATTTCCCTAAACAACAGCAAACAGTTGGTCTTTGTGCAGTGTGTTTTCTGTGAAACAGGGATTAAATATTATTTAGATGAAATCCAGTCTTCAGGAGGATAAAATGTATGCACCACAGCCAGGTATTACTGTATACCCCAGTGTTGCTTTTGTTCTGTTAATGTCTCCAGTCAGCGAGAAAGGGCGGGGCAGTAACAACCGTGTGCCCATCTTCCCAACTGCCACAATGTCAGCAAATGTGTTCAGTACCCACGGCTGTCATGGGGCAATCTGCTCCATTTTATAGCATCTTGCCTCCTCACTTGTTTGCTGGCCTTTTCAACTTTGTGTCACCAGTAAGTGTTGTAGCATGTCACTGTGTATCCTGTCATAATTGTGTCCATGGAAATATTGGTAGCAGGTTGCATTTGTTACTGACATGCATTCAATGTGACATTAAATCAAAGACAACTCATACTGTAAGATTTCAGTTTCTCACAGCAGTGACTATGAGCACTTTGAGGACTTTTTCTCCGTGGGAAAGTGATGCCAGGTAGTCACATCCCAGGACATAGTAAATCTTGGACTCCTGATGTGTGTGTGTGTGCGCGCGCACGCGCGCATGCATGGGTGGGTGCGTGCATGCGTGTGTGTGTGTGTGGTTTCATCTTACCATAAACCAGCCAGTGTGCATTTTTTAACTATTTGTAACTGTACCTCTGACCTGCATGTCACACAGAATGTAATAATTGACATTAATGTTACCATTTGTGTATGTCTCTGTTTTGCTTTATTGTGCAATTTCTCCCTCTCCTTTCAGTGTTGTTATGATAAGCCTAAGTTCACAAAACTGTAATGTATGGGTGTTCGAAAAATGCAGTTTATCTCATTTTCACAACTTAAATAAACAGGCAGTTTTCTGTTCATACATCAGTATACCCAAATGTTGCACAGACATTTTTGTTCTGTTTGTCAGCTGATATAAATCAGCTTTAGATATGCAACAGCTGTTTGTTCACATCTGTGTGTTTATCGTACAATAAATGTAAAGTACTTAATTTGGGAAGCTTAGAAAGATTAAGGTTTACTTCTAGCTATTACGCCTTACTATACTCATTTAAGAGTGTAGTGTGTCATATGGTAGTTTATTGATTTGCTGAAAATATAAAGGAACTTGTGCTGAATTTTTTTTTCTATTAAATTCTATTAGTGTTGGATATGGTGAGCTTTAGTAGCACATGTGAAAAATTTGAGTGTTGATGGTATCATTGTGAACATCTGAAACTGTATGTTATGGATGTTTCACAAGTGCAGTGTTATGAATTGTACACAAGTCTACATATTTTAGATTTTTAACATAGGGTTGTGATAAGGGGCCCAGAAACATTGCCCTGAAATTAGTGATTGCATGTTGTTGGTCTCTCCATTCTTTCATTACACTATTGGAGTAATCTTGTTGATTGCTGTTCCTCTAAAGTAAAAAATGGCTGGATAGCTCATATGGTGTGTCTATTCTTTCACCACACTATGTAATGCTAATGTGGCCGACTGTCGCTATAAGCATAATAACTGGGTGTTGTTGCTGCTCCTGTAAAGTTGTAATGATTTGAAGTTTTGTATGATATAGTGTTTATGCAGCTGCATGAAACATCTAGTGATTATATCACTTGACAGGAAGAGCAACCAGAATCAACATTTCATGCAGTGTATTGTCCCTACAAAAAGACAGTGATTGGGTGTTTCATATGATCTTTCATTCTTGTATTACATTAGACATAGTGTTCGTGCAGCTGACTGTCCCTGAATAATAATAATAATAATAGCATGTTTCATATAATCTGCCGCTTCTTGCACAGCACTATGTAGTGTACATGCCAAGGTCTTTGTAATGTGACCTTCTTTGCAAGTCTTGTATGGTCTGTTGAGTCTTGCACTGTGCTCTACAGAGAGTTCTATGAGGAGCTGGTCAGTTTTTATGAGCTTATTCTGAAGGTCATAAGGGGCAAAGAAGCCTGTAAGCCATAAGCTGATTTGGCACTGTTGTCATCCAGTTAAGCAAGCAGTAAACTCACTCAAACTGAGTGGTTGTATCATCTGCTTTAACCATAATCAAGTTAAGTAACCTTGTAGCAAGCTGGCACTGCTGTAATCATTGAGTTTTCGGTCTGCTTGTAAGTACAGCTGGCACAGTTCTGGTTTTTTTGTTTGGGTGCAAAAGTGTTATTTGAAATTCTTCTAACCTACACAAACCAGGATATGCCACAGTGCATTTGGATACTATTTTACTAATGGTTTTGCCTTACACCCCTATATCCTGAACTTGTCGCCATTATGAACTTGACTGCATGGTAGAGAGGTGAGAGATTAGAGCCATATGTTTGTTGCATAAGGTTCGTTCACATAATAAAACCAACAAATGCGCTAATATTAAAATTATATTTTATACACAATTTGTCATATCTCCAGTGTGTTTTAATCTGCCTTGATCATCCTCAGGGAGTTACTGAACATCATTAAAGCATATATAAAAATATAGATGGGTTGTTAAATACATTAAAATTTGTGCATAAAATGTCTGTGGATATTATAAAATACGTTTGTGGTAATGTGTAGAACTAGTCCACAAGTTATGGATGTTGTTTTTTTTTTGTATATTTTTATAGTGGTTCATATCAAGGAGATGTCAAGTTTATGTTTTGATTGGTTATTTCATGTTTTTTAAATATGCATGTCACAACAAAAGATACTAAGGTGCTATAGGCAGTTGCACTCTCCACAATGCAACTTTTCTTGTGTCTTGAAAGGTTAGAGACTTTCAAAACCCACTGCCAACAGAAGGCCACCAAAAATGCTGTTCTTTCTCTATGTTTTCTTGTTCATTTCAACTCAGAACTACCGACCACTTTGCCATTAAATACTGCCAGCTATGACAATCTAACCATAAATTGTATATAAAATTTGGGGTTTCCATGGCAGTGATTATGGGGATCCAGGTCTTCTGGGACATGATGCTGTGTGGTTTGGCGAGTGGAACACAAGACCTAAATCCTGAGCACAAAATGTATTGTGAGGTACATCACCGATTTTAAATTAAAACTCAAGGAAATGCTGAGAATTTCTGAAACTGCACAGCATTATACAAGAACAGATTGTTCATTACTTGCAACATCTAATTTATTCTGTGGTTGCATAATTTTTGTTCCTGAAAGGTGCAATGTTCCGTATCTATTTTGTTCAGGTATTTCTAGAGTACACATCATAGAATCATTCTTAATCATCTTGTGGTTGTATATAACAAATATCTATTTGATTTATATTTTGATTACAGGATTTCTTCATCAAAGAAGCCTATATTTATGAATTCTACAAGCACTGTTAACCTACCACTACACCTCTATACTTCAGAAGCTACGTTTGTTTACTGTAAAACATTGCTTTGACTGACAGATGTCAGTTGTAGCAATTTAACAGTATTTTTGGAAAGCTTTAGCCTGTTACAAAAATTTGTTATTTCACGTGTTCTGGATTGCATTTTCTTTCTATGCATTGCTGCAGTTTTAAATATATGTGCCTCCTGAATGACACTGCTATGTCACATGTAGTTCTTTTGCATATATAAATGTATAACAAAGGAAGATAGATACTTCTCAACATGACACGAGGTTGAAATTCAGAGGTAAGTGATGGATTTTTCCATTTAACAAAATTTTAAATAAGTTGCAACTAATATGTTCGCTTTGCTGCATGAAAATACTTTCTGCCGTGGTTACGGGGCCAGGATTTCCTTCCCTCAGAATTGTCAAGCCCGCAAATATGTTTCACATATGACATATTTTATATCCTGCAATTATGCTGTGTCTTATATTGTTAGTGACATGCTCTGTGATATGCAGTTTCTTTTATGGTATTTATGATTACACTGCTGTACAAATCTTATTAAACCATGATCGCACAATAATTGTGACTTGTGACAATTATGGAAAAACCTGAACCTTTGAATCAGAAATGATTATTATTTAGTGTGTGCACATAGTATGTTAAGAAAAATCAGAATGGGTGACAAAAACATAAACATAAAACATTAATTTTGTAAGGATATCTGGTCACAATATCTATTATACACATATCTCCACTACAGAAACAGCATTTGTTTTTAAGGTTTACCTGTTAGGAGGGATATATCTTAGATTTCAATACATGTGTTGTAGTCTACAATAAGAATCCCACCACCAGTTAATATTCAGACAATTATGAATTTCTGACATTGAGTGAAAAGCATGTTCTCATGGTGAACTTATATATTAGTGCTGCAGTAAGTGCTAAGTTTTGTGAACACTGTTTCTGGTGAAATGCTGGTTCCTTATGTATTAAGCAAGAACAAAATATGTGCTCTGAAATGGACCTCAAGATATTCATATGAAGCTCTGCCCTACTGTGCCACAAGAATACAATTGCCTCCAACTGATAAAATATATTGATTTTAATGCAGATAAGTCCTTGGGATTCTTAAACCATTTTATGGAATGAACACTTGCATGGCTGCCAAAGTGGAGAGTGAATGGTTCTGTAGTTGTTTCATTCTGTCCAGTCAAATTTCTATATGTAGTTACTTCCACTAATAAGAGCTGGGTGTCACACTCTTACTATATGTGCATTCTTCCTTCAGTTATATTACTCGTTAGGTCAAGAAAACTATCTTATTTATGCATATATACATCAGCATTTTCTTAAACTGCATAGTGGCTAATGAGAGAAATCTCTGGTATTATTACTGTACTGATATGTGAACAAGATGTAACTTGTTTGTGTGATATAACCCATAGTGTGAATGATGTCTTTTGCTGAGACTGGGAAAATTATGTACTGTATCTCTACTGACTTGGAAGGTGTTGTCTTAACAGGGATCTAAGTTGCGCTTTAACATTTAAATTCCATCTCCTCTTTCTCTTTTCACCCAAATATTACTACCTCATGTACCATTTGTTCCCATATTCTGACACTGTAATATTGCAGATGAGTGCAACATAACAAGAGAAGGAAGAAAGAAATATGCTTTATGATCTTGACTTGAGTGACACTATTTCATTTAGCCAAAGCATTATATAATGTGTGTATTACATATGATAATATAAGGAAAATTCTTCTTGTGAACTGATAAGTTACATTTATAACTTATAATTTTAAAGTGAAAATATTAAGTCCTTTTGATACTATGATGACAAAGGCCTACATGTGAGCTTTGTATTTAGAAAACAATCTATGGAAACTCAGACGTATGTAGTTTTATGTGGCAATCAAAATTTACAAGTAGGAAATTAATGACTATGGTTATTAACATGACTGCTCTTCAGTGAGAGCCATCCTTAAGTACACAATCTTTGTAGACCAGATATTAGCTCCAAGGTTTCAGTATAAGCCAAATGCCAACTGTTAGTAAGTAACAAATTATATGCATGGAATCTTAAAATACCAATGAACAAATTTTTAATACAGTCTAGTATTCCTATAGAATGTGTATGAGACTGTTTGTGATACTTTAATATTTACTATTATACAGTTACTGTTTATGAGATTTCTCAAAGCATTATAGTACAATAACTGTTCTATAGATGTGTAACATTTCTGTTTGTATGATGAAAACTGCAAAGTTGGTACCTTCATGAGAGGCTTATGGTCTGGGTGGGACATAGATTTTGTGTGATATATGCAACAAATGCATTTATGGTTTTATATACAGTAGTGAATTATGTATAATAATGCTGTTGTTAATTAAACTTGTGGCTTATCCAGAAAAGCACATGAAATGTTACAGACTAGACTCCTCAGATAGTAGAATGTGCGTGATTTCAGGCTTCCACCTCGAAATAGCAGAGAAGTGTGCCCTTCTGGGTTATTACGCAGCTAGTAGTTGTAATTTCTTACCGAAGTTTCGGTACATTGGACCCGGTGGTTTGTCCCGAAACGTCTGTAAGAAATGACTACTCACTACATAATAACCCAGGAAAGCGCAGTTCTCAAACAGCATTCCTTTAGCTAATCAATAAATTTGCCGTATGATACGGACCGAGAACAGGCATTATTCTGACCATGACAGCCCGCCGCTGTTTGCCATCCACCAATGACTCCTACTCACACCTACCCACCACAAGTGTTTCTACGGTTTACTTTAATATTATTCTCCCATTTATGACTCATCTTCAACGTAATTCCTTCCCTACGTGACTTTGACCAAAAATACGCTTGCATTTTTTCTTTCTATTGCCCCACACATTTAACGCTACCTGCATACTACCATTTGCAGCGGCGACTGAATACGTACATCGATACCAGCGCTCCTTTGGCCTCTAACCGATTATATAGCGTAATCCGTGCTGTACACAAGTTCGCTTTCTCTCTAATCCGTGGTTGGAGTGAGAAGCCAGACCGTGCATGTAATACCTTTTGTGATGAACCGTCATGCAGAGTGCAGCAGAGGTGATAGCATGGATCAGTACACAGATCGTCTAGGATCAGAAACAGGTGACCGATGTTACATATGTGATCCGTGGTGGTAGAAGTCTTCCCTTCTGCTGGAAAAGGTTTAGCATAGTACAATGGATCAAAATTGCGATAGGCCTTTTCCTAAATTTGAGGTATGTTACCGTTACCGTTGTCTTGGCGCTTGAAACAGGAAGGTATGACTTGAGAATATGCATTTATTTATTAAAGTTTGCACTAATGATAAACGTCTGATGCAGACCGTCTACTGTGGTGTATGTTTCAGCATAGGTATCGATGAACTAAATCAATAACATTAATATTGATGATCTGTAACGTAGTTCAGTTTGCGCTATATGTTTCAGTCATGCAAAGTGGCGAGAACATATAATAGAAATTGGCATATGCAGATTACAACATGACTCACTTGACCACCAAAGCTTTGGTGTTGCATGCATATTTTGTAATTCGCTATTATTTGATGGCAAATTGTGTATGCAGTTGGTTTGTTAACCCTTATATCTATTTGATAAATGTGTAATGAATGAAGGAGAACAAGTAATGGGTGGGTCCCCCCCCCCCACTGCCCATTGTAAGAAAGTTTGTAGTATTTCCAGATTAAGACTTGTGCCTCTGCTAGAACCAGTTTGTAAGTTAAGAAAGACTTCTCGACACCCACAGATGAAATCGGCGCATGTTTGAATTTCGTAATGTATAAACATTCAAGGACAGGACTATAAGTTTGATCAGTGCTTTGAGAAGAGTGTAGAATTCACTGCAATGCTGCCTCCTTATGTCTCACTCTTTCAGGGGTTGTCATCGGTTGTTCTTGAACATTTTCAGCAAGAGCCACTGAATCATGCAGTGGTTTTGGGGTTTCCTAATCCTGTTCTTGTAACTATAAAAAATTAAATGTCTGATTTTGCACTATTATCCTTTACAGTCTGCAGCTTCTGTGTAACACTGCCACATACTGTTTCTCCAGTTAACATTGATTCATAAGCAGTTGTTATTGATGAGCGCCATGACGGACAGTTGTGTCAGGATAGATACAATACTTAAGAGTGGACAATCCACTGCAGTGGTAATACGTACCTGAATTTGAGTCCTGTGATTACATATGCCAACGGAAAACTATCTTGGAAGTATGTTGTGAGCATACTTTAAGTAAATGTCATGACTGCCAACATACACACACACACACAAAGTAAAGCAAATGTCATGACTGATTATTGTCGCCAACATCCACACACACACAAAGCAAAGGCAAAAGCTTCATTTGTAGATTAGAAGGTGTATGTCATTCATTATATCAGTGGGAAATATGGTGAAGTTTATGGACATTATACAAAATTGTTGTGATGACTGTCAGCATGGTTTGCATTTTATATACTGTATTTCGGAGTTAGCCAAGGGCATTGTGTGCAGTACATATTTCAGCTTTCGATAACCAGGTGCCACCATTGCCAGTATAGTCGCAGTCATGCCCTTGTACTTAGATTCTAGGTAATATTTTTGCAATGTTGAGTTCGGTGGTACTAATTGGTTGCGGTATTTTTTCTAAGAATGTTTGAAATTTAACTTCCCATCACATTAAAATGTGTATTTTTTATAAGAGCTGTGTAGAAGTCTGAATATAACTGGTTCCCCCCCCCCACCAATAGTGTGTGTTAGTAAAGCCTGCTTCGTATTTACATTCCCCCCCACCCCACCCCATCTGTGCATTGTAGCTGTTACTCTGCACATGCCATGCTAATTTTTTTTCTGGCTTTATGTGTAGAATCACATCAGTAGTACCATATCAGAATAAGTAAACATGATAATAACTGTGAATGGTATTAGAATAGGTTCTAGAGATTGTGCAGTAGATATTTATGTTGATACAGTATTGACTTGTATATTAATTCTTTTTTGTAGTAGTGATAAAAGTACATAATTGTGCTGTCTGTTGTCATACATGGGAATTCTTTGAGCCACTGTTGAACCAGTAGTTTACAGTGTTTTCACTTTTGGCATTGTAAAAGATTAATCTAAGAAACAAAGCACTTTTAAATGTAACTTAGAGCAAGTTTGTAACTGAGTAGAGAATTAGCCAGTTCAAAGAGAACCCATGACCATTGTCACTTGCTGTTCAGACATAATGTGATCAGGAAGCTTTTGATGTTGACAAACTAAAATGTACTGGTCAAAAATCTGTTCTTTGATTGTTGTGATGTAGAAATTGTACTGTTTCTCAAGACAGTATAGTGCAGAAGCCTCTTATATCCATTTAATGATTGCTTACAGATCTGAAGTAACATTCCATACTATGTAATGTGTAGTGCAGTATAGGCAGTATCGAAGAATAGGTGTGAGGCAAAAATGCTAAATCTATCACTTATATTAACATATGTGTGTTTAAATCCTATAGACTGAATTAGGTTACTTATCTGTAAGTGAAATGTACACATACTTTGAAGCTTTGTATATGCCCTCAGGAAATATAAATGCATTTGCCAGAACATGCTATCTGTACCCAACATGGATCAATTTAAGGACACGTGTAGGGTTATGCCAAGCAGTAGACTGGAGACTGTTGGCATCATATATTCAAAGGTAGTGTAATTCCTGTACATCTGTATGCATTGTGTTATAAATGGACTGCATAGTATTTATAAAACTATTGAATATGATGTTTACTGTGTTCGTGGGTGTAGGTCTAATGCTGTGTAGTTCAGTCACTAGTTACCATTTTTTTTTAAAGAACCTGCTGCCGCTATCATCGTGGTAATAGTCAATGGGGAGACTGTTTCAAATCAAGAAAACTATGCCATACTAGACTGCATGGTACTCCCACCCAGAAGACAGTAATCTTCGTAGTCATTGCTGCAAAAACCCTGAGTCTGATAAAGCGATTTTGAATTTTAACAGGTTTGATCATACACATTTGAAGCCAGCTGGGATGTGATGTTTAAAAAGACTTGCTGACATCCTGAAGGAATGGATATTCCTTTAAAAAAAATTATAAATTTCCACCAGACTGTACACCATGACATCCCAGAAAATGATAAACTTCATAGATGTCATTGTGAAAACCTCAAATCTCACACATTTTAAGTAATTTAAATTTATTTTCATTAAGAAATTATTATACAGACATTTTCAGTATACTGGTGCATCAGCAAATCTTGTTGGTACACGTGTGATGGAAAAACATGACCCTTTTTTGACATTTTTGATAACTTTTACCAGGTGGCTAGGTACAAGGGTGTCAGCGAAAAAACTGAGCATTCTCAATCACTAAAAAAGTTAGTCATCACTTTTGTGTTGTGGTAAGAGGCGTGAGGCCCTCAAGAAGCTTGATTTTCACTCCAAACATACATAATCTTATTGGTTATCAAGCTTTTTTGGCAAGTGTTGCTTATGTGTTTGCTGAGTTTTTTATCATCACATCAAGCTGCTATGCCACTTCTGTTAACTTCTCAGCCACCGGACATGTATTATAGTTCACACAATTACATTACTTCTGAAGACTGTACATTTTAGTGTCATGTCCAGATTAATATAAGTATGGCACACCCTTTTGAACTTCTGAAGTAGAAGTTTTACTTAATACAGGAAATTTTTGTACACTGATAGATCTTAGACAATAACCAGTTTTGGGGCTTGAAATTAGAGGTTATATCATATCATTTATTTACTTTCCGTTGATCCGTACAGGGTTACAAAATCCATATGGATATGGAAATAGTCATATTTTTGGGAATCAAGAAGCGAAACCCACACAGAGGTGTACAACAAACATGTGGTCCAGTACAATGTGTGAAGTTTTAACACAATACAAATTATTTAGTATAATAATGTATAATAAAGTAGAGGCATGTGTAAGAACATTTGAAGGTACTTACTAAACAGAAGATAGTTCACTGCGTTTTTGATAATGGTTTGAACCTTCATCTAGTTATATATATAAACAGATATATGATACAGATTGGTACATAAGGAAAACAAACATGCATGCCAAAATTTTCATTTGTCTATCCAAATCACATGTAAATATTTAACTTTTTTGAAGTTCAAAGTTTTCATCGAAGGAATAAAAGAAGTTTTCATGTAAAAAATTTTTGTAAAACCACTTTAAATTTCTTGGGATTATCAAACTCGGTTTTTTTTATTGGAGAGGAGTGTATTAAACACCTAAATAGTACACTCCCTTTTGGTATTTAGCCACATTCACAGTACGATGGTGGAAGTTTGGATGTTGTCTGGTGTCAGTGTGATATATCTCAGAATTTACAAGGAATTGATTCGTATTTCTTATCATAAACAAAAGAAGGGAAAGAATGTATTGAGAAGGTAAAGGTAAAGTTTCCAAGTTAAAAAAACTATTTTCTGCATGAATCTCTACTTCTGCAACCTATCATGATTCTAATAATCTTCTTTTGCAGCCTGAAAATTTTTATACTGTCTGGGAAGTTCCCCCAGAACAGCAAACCATAGGTCATTACAGCGTGGAAGTAAGAATAGTAAATCATTTTCACAGTATTTATTGTTACATATGGTTTGACTGACCTCATAGCATAGCAAACTGAGCTTAATACATTCAGTGTGTGTTTTACAGGAAAGATTATTATTAATATATGGCACTAGAAATTTTGTTTCATTAGCTGTACTTATTTGTTTATCTTCATAGTTAATTTGTATTTCAGAGGTGCCTGTACCTTTATTATTAAACTGAATAAAATAAGTTTAAAAAAATCAAATTTGATTTGAACAACTTAATTAGTTATGTGTGACAATTTTAATATGGCAGGAGTGTGTGCAGTAGAAATTGTACATTGAAATGGATAATTGAATGGCTTCATCACACATTATTACTACTCATACTGTTATAATTAACACTTACTGCTCACACTGTTAGAACTGACAACATGATTTAACTGGCATGTAACTAACACAGTGTGACTACTAGAACAAGTGTAATTAACCCATTGTCAATAATGACACTGTCCCACTCTTAAGTTACACAATGGCCACAGATTCATTAGTAAGAAGCACATTGCTGATTTCAGGCTTCCGCTGCAAAGTAGCTGAGAACTGCACTGTTCTGGATTATTACACAGCAAGTAGTGGTAATTTCCTACCAACATTTTGGGACAACCTGTTGGTCCCATCCTCAGAGTTCTAGATCTTCTGTGTTATTACGTAGTGAATAGTGGTAATTTGTTACCTACGTTTTATGTTTCAGTTCCCATCCTTGGGGTCAAATATTTTAAACCTGAAGATGGGACCGATAGGTTGTCCCGAAACATTTTAAAGAAATTACCACTACTTGCTCCATAATAACCCAGAAGAGTGCAGTTCTCAAGAAGCACATTGTTACTACTGACATGTTGTCACTCTTAACACTCTCACTCCTTACAGGGTGAGCAACCTTCTCATATTGGTGCTTTGAAGTAAGAAGATAAACCTGTATGGTGTGATATGTGTATGTATGAAGCTTATTGTCAGGAATGAAAACCAAGATGTGAATGACCAGCATTGGATGTCAATTTGAGAAGCATTTTATTTTGAAGATAAAACTACCAGAGTGTAAGTTGATTGCACAGTGATTTCTTTCAATTTACAAGAGTGAAGTGAGTAGTAGAGGTGTAATACAGTGTGGAGTTGTGTGTTCGCATGTGTGTTACAGGCACTAGACTAAGCGTAGCTAGAAATCTAAAATGTTTTGAAACATGGAACTAGAGTGTAACTTCAGTGGAAGATTAAGGAATTTCCAAAAATAAAAATATTCTTGACAGTGTAGTTCCATGTTCCCAAACACAGATTCTGTGTGGTAACAACTTGTCAAACAGGTTAAAGTGGATGTTAGAGAAATACAGTTAATAAATCATCACTGCCTGACATATGGTTATCTAATGTAATCAGTAGGACAGTGGAAGAAATTTAACCTTGTGCATCAATTAGTTGTGGCCGTACAGTTGTTGGAATGATTTAATCTTTGTAACCAAAGTGTTACATTGGACTTAATCATATTAAAATCATGTCTGTGCAAGTTTCCGCTTGTCCGGACTGTGATTTCAACACTGTAGCATCAGTTGTATAAGCTATGGCAGAAATTAGAGGTATGTGTATATATGTCATTCACAAATGAGTAAAAATTTTGGAGCACAGAAATGACATCATAGTTTGTATGAAGTTAGGAAAGAGTGCAAGTGAAATGTGTGCAGTGCACAAAAGCCATACAAAAATCAAGAGTTTTCAATTGGCATAAATGGTGCAAAGGAGATCGACAGAATGTGGAAGATACTGAACACTGGACATCTGAAAATGCATATATAATATGATGAATATGTTGAAAATGTCCATTTTGTCATGTGGTCAGGCAAGGCCAAACAGTCATCGAGGCTTATTGTGTGGAAATACTAATCAAGTTAGGTGAAGTTATGCATTAAAAAAGGCTAAAATTTGCCCCAGTAATTGCTTTCTCCTTGATAACAATCAGCTCCCTGGCCCTGTTTGGCAGTTTGATGGAAACATATATACTGTTGGACTGGAACACCCATCTTATTTATGATAATTTGCTTACAATGACATCTAGCTCTTCACAGATTTAATCTACACCTTAAAGGGATGAAGATTTCAGTACACTGTAGGTGTTCAGCAAAATGTAATGGTAGTGCTGAAGGTATGCAGGTATAGTTCTAATAAAATCATGCAGGAAACATTATAGCCACATCTCATACTTATCCATGTCTTTCTGGTGACAAAATTATTTACTTGGCTACCAGATTTAAAAATTTGTTCAACCCAAGGAGTTGCCACTGTTTTGTTTTTTCAGTCATTTTTTGTGAGAAACAGTGGGTTGAAGTGATGGTTGTATGACATCACTCACACAGCACACATGACCCACAGGTACCATTCTGTTTCATATCAAATTTACTATCAGTTTCGTTATATTTGCAGGATAGATTAGATGTGGTGCAAGACTTGCAGTTACCGTTAACGTTTACTGTCCATCGTACATCTCATAGAAGATTAGTTTTCACTTCTACCACTAAACAGAGATATGTTGTGATGGATAATGGATCCAATATATTGTTTATGTCTGTATCTTCCTTGTAATGTTTTCACTCCTTGTTTAATTGCAGAATGTATCAGCAACTATTGATCTCAGAAAACAACTATGCGCTACTTAAGTCCTTGTAATTATTACTTTTTTTTAGTGTCCTGACTTCTAATGTGGCAGCTAGGAAGCTACGATTGAAAATGCCATGACACACACCACAAGTTGTCAGCAAAAGATATATAACATGTTCATTTACTAACGCTTTGTGGATTTGTTCATGATTGCCATTAGAATGTGGTTCAATTTTAATTTCTATAAAAGTACCTTTGCCTTTAAGGGCATTTTCTGCATTGCATGATCAATGGGTTTGTTAACTTCTTCTTATAGTACACATATTTGTTTATTTACGTATCTTCTGATCCCTTGTTACAGGCAGATTACTGAAGGGTTCAGTATCTGTACTGTCCTTCATATTACCATATGGACTTAATGTCTTGCAGGGTCATCATCTTCAGAAGAAGTAAAGGCAGCAGCACAGTATAGGCAATGGCAGGGCGTGAACAAATGTTCACCTGTGAGACGTGTAAGCGTTCTTTTGGGTACAAGCATGTCCTGCAGAACCATGAACGAACTCACACTGGTGAGAAGCCATTCCACTGTGGGGTGTGTGAGAAGAAGTTTACTCGTGACCACCATCTCAAAATGCACATGCGGCTTCACTTGGGCCAGAAGCCCTATGAGTGCACCGAATGCGACCGCAAGTTCGTTCAGGTGGCCAACCTGCGACGACATCTCCGTGTGCACACTGGTGAGCGACCCTACCCTTGTGAACTCTGCAAGTCCAAATTTTCAGATTCAAATCAGCTCAAATCTCACATGTTAATTCACAAGGGTGAGAAACCTTTCAAATGTGTATGGTGTCAGCGAAAATTCAGACGACGGCAACAGTTGCTACATCACAAGTGTTCCAGCAAGAAGGATAAATAATTATAATTATAGTCAGTCACTAATGTGAAACTGGAAGCATTTTGTAAGTATTAACAAATTTGTGTCTGCTACCTGACTGCATTAAAATTTTAGCGTGTCTGGGGAAATGTCAAATTCAGTTGATGTCTCAGTCCACCTATGAGGAATAGAGGAGAAATTCTTGGTGACAGATACCCACTTACAAAACTTGATTTCTGTGTATTGCCATGCCTAAAATCTATTTACTTTTTTGATGTAGTACAGAACTAAAAGATACACTCATTTGTTTAATGAAAACTATTACACTTATTCTTTTCGTGAAGGGCAAATGTGTGTATAGTTATCTGCTTCTTAACCAGAAATGGAGGTACCAGTATTGTTGCTGGAATCACTGTCAGAAACTTCCCTGCCATATTTCATTGCGATGTGTTCTACTTTTTTTTTTGTTATAGATTAACCAGTGGCCAGTAGAACTTCTGCTTTTTTAAAAGTGCAATAACACTCTTCCAGTCTGCCATGTTTATATTTCCAGTTCCACTTTGACCAACATTTTAATGAGATGCTAAATTTTTATAATGTTACAAATAGACTGTGTTACATTTAGGCCACAGTGGTATGGGGACCACCATACATTTTTATGGTTGAGTGCTCCAAAGATTCAATCTGTGACATGAGTTGAAAACAGACAAGTTGGATTGTTAAAATTTTGTCATTTTCTCATGATCTATTTAATCCCTATGAAGCCACTTTGTAATTTGAATGTTTTTAATGTGAAAGTCAGACCTTTATTACTTTGTATGCAGTGATAAGGAGCATTGTCCAGTACTATTAGACAGTGTTGAGGAAAACTGCAAAATTTCATTTACATAACCCACTTCAAAAAAATGCTTGAATTTTAGTTCATTGTGGTAATGCTGCTGTTTGTCTGTGCTTTAAAAATCTGTGCTCCTGAAACAAACCCCATTTATGAACCACTGTGAGCAGTTATCCACTACTAACTGCAATTGTTCTTCATAACACTATCTGTCTTACTATTGTACTGACACTGGTAACTGTAAATACTGAATGAATCCATGTTTCATTCATGTACATAGAAAATTTCATGTTGAAACCCAAGCCATCATAATTCTTCATTATTCTCCAATAGGCGACCCTTCATTCTGCATTACCATTCCTCTCCTTTGTAGGACCTCTTGTTCTTACAGTTTTTAAATTTAAAACAATACCATTTTCCTTCAAGACTTCTCAAAATGTTTCTCACCCCCAGAGAATGTACTTTCTTCTTTCAAGGTCAAAAATACATTTTTTCAATAGTGGGATATTTTCTTTGTGCTCTAAAAGTTGTGAATTGTGTAAGTACAAACAAATTAATGTCATCATATTTGATGGTATTAGAACTGTATATATGTATTTTACCATATGAGTTGTAATTCCTCTGTGCCGGTGCTTCCCTTATTGGCTTATTTCCCATGTTGCTTCTGATTTTCCTGTTACACCAGCAATACATTTTCTTTATTTTAAGTTGGAAATTCCAAATTTTGAATTGACTTGTGTAAAAAAACTATGATATGTGTAATATCACAGTCTTTACTGTGAATAATTTGCCTGACTTTATATATTGAATATTAGCATTATAAGGATTGGATAAAAATGGACTTTTTTTTTTTTACTTTAGATGCCGGACTGCTGGCTAGAAGTCAGTATTCGGAAGGTCCTGTGACCGGCCACCTCGACACAGGTTTTTCTTGGTTTCCCACTGTCTAAAAGCAAATGCTGAGATGGTTCCCAAGATTCCAAGTTGCCACTACATGCTTCTCATGTAGCCCTCCAGACTTAAATTTAGTAATAACTAATTTAATATTTTGTATACAAGTAAAATAACCACTGCCAACAGGTGACAACCCAATTGCAGTTTATTATTATTATTAATTGTCAAGGAAAATTACAGCAGCATCCATTGTACAAGCAAGCATAGTACAAAATACTGGCCATATACCACCCAGTTTTGTGAATTTGTTCCCTCCTCCCTTTTTTTTTACTCTTAAAATAGTTGGAATGCTTGCCACATTTAAAAGTTAACATGGCAAGGTAGAAGAATACAGATTTCCTTCTACCAAACAATAGCCAGAAGGATGATATTTTGTGATACATTTCATTTGTGCGTTTATTCCGTGCCATGTTGCTTTCTGGCTGGGTGTGAAAAAAATGCACTTCCATTCTACGCCTCATTTTAGATAGGCATTTAATATTACTTGTCAGTATTTATTGCAGTGATCCTGTGACATGTTTGGTGTTTGTGGATGTCTTAGGCTTAAGAATTGTGACTGTCAGAGTAACTCATGCTGTAAACAAGTCTGAGATTTCGTGTTTAGTTCAAAGATGTTACCATTAATGGGCTGTGGTGTTCCTACTGTTCTGTGTGTGACAAACAATTGATAATTTATGAAAGAAGTGTTCAATATTGTATGTTTACAGTGATTTTTTTGACCTTCCCTGTATGATGGTTTATTTTCACCATATTCTTAATTGTTGTCTGTTTGGCTTTCTTTGAATATTGTTCTTTCAAAACACATTTTTCATAGGTATAGAAAGGAGTGCTATCGAAACAAGTGGCAATGAAGATATTGTATATACATTTGGTAAGTTATGTCCCACATCTTGACCTTATAAAAGTGAGGTATGGTAAGGGACTCCCAGGCCCCCTGTATCTTGGTTGTAAGTGTTCGCTGTTTTTAGCTGTGTCAGTTATGGTGCAAGGAAGAAAGAGACATAACAGCAAGACTTGTTAAGGCTTTGGAAATTCCAGTTTTGAAGTGTTTGTTAGCTTCTTCAGTGGACACAGTGATACCTCAACTGTGAGTTATTTAAAACTTGACAAGAAAATGTCAGCACTTATGAGGCATAAAGAACCAGTGTTAATGCATAAAACTGTTGCATTGCAGAATGTACTTATTCTGGGTAATAGAACCATTTGTCTATCATGCCCTTATTTTAGTTGTAGTAACATTTTTAAAATTGAGCTGAAAGGAATTAACGTAATCATTGATGTTTGATGCATCTAGGCCTTCAAAGAATTGCTAGCCTTACTTGTATGCTTCAAAGTCCTTATAGCTTAACTTTTATAGTTTTGTGTTGTATACATCATTATTATTGGCACATACTCATCCAGTTGATCATATTGGTTCAGTTGCTGGCATGTATTAGGGATGTGTGCTTGATTTGAATCTTGGCTTTGGCAATGTCCTAACTGAAGTTCCCCCTCCCCATGTCTGTCCAGGGAAGTATGAGGATGGTTTGTTAAATTTCATTTTGTGTGCTTCCTTCCACTTTCTTTCCAATTCAGTGTTCACTCTCATAGTGCCATTCATCTCTTTTTGTAGATTACTGCAGTGTTATTAACTGAAATATATGTAAATTAATAAATCAAATTTATAGCACATTCCATTTTTGTTTGGGAATAGTTATTCTCAGTTTTAATATCTGCTTTAAGAAATTACAAGGTCAGACAAAGTTCTCAGGATGCTACCTTGAACGTATTTAATTACTTGTATGTTGATAGCTCGGTTGCCTTTAAAGTAGTCTGCTTACTCAGAATTACGCTTTGTGAGTTGCTGTTGCCACTGCCAAGAATATTGCTGGAACCCATCAGCAGAATGGTTGTTGCATATCCACAAGTGATAATCTTTGGTCCTTCAAAATGGTCTACAGTTTTGGGAATAGCCAGAAGTAGCAAAGGGCCCAGTCTGGATAATATGGTAGATGGCCCAATTTTGTTATCAGTTTTTGGCCAGAGCAAGTGTATCATCAGTAGGCACATTGTCATAATGCAAGATCAAGTAATAGGCCATGCTGATGTGTTCCCTGACTTCACTTAACCTCCCCAGTATGCCAAAGGAACAATGTAGACTTGTTTGACCTTGTTCAAGATGGTAAAATTGACCAGCAGTGGTGTAGCTGGGTTTTTTTGGTGCCTGGGGCACACAAGCACAATAGCCAACAGCAAAAATTATGAACTTATAAAAAAAGTGTCATTTATTAAATATACATATATTTGGCTCAGTAATTTAAAATTTGTTGAGTACAGAAAATCATTCTTTTTTCATGTAAAATGTTAATTTTGTTGCCCTTTCGATTATGCTGCCCAGGGGGATCTGAATCACCCCCCCCCCCCCAAGCCAACCCAGCCACAGCACTATTGGTGACCAGTGCCCGTGTGACCAGAAGAACAAATTGTCATTGTCCAGACAAAATTTTTACCACTATCTTTGTTGAAACAGTCATTCCGAAGTCTTCAGAGTGTCAGAGGTAGTGGTCACTGTTGTCAGATCGTTCTATCTAAAATCCTGAATACCTTACAATTACCTCATGAAATCATGGGTTTTAGTAATCTGCAAACAACCATAGATGGTGGCGTACTTCTCAATGCCCCCACCTTACATGTGCACAAATTACAGGCCACAAAGAATAAGTGTGTTTACTATCATACTTTTGCCTGTATTTGTGTTACTCCTCACTTTTCAGTTTCAACATCATCTGCATATCTTCTTTGCTGCTTAGAGCACAGTTCTTGAGTTGAATTTCTTCCATTAATTACTGATGTGCAACTAGTGTTTGATCTATTTTTTTTTTAAACCTTGTAGATGCGTCCTCCTTACTTTAGTTTTTCCTCAAAATATTTTTCTTGTTTTTCATATTCCAGATTTTGTTTGTTACACAGCGTCCCCCCACATTAAATTTTTGCTTAGTGTATGGGGCAGTTGGCTTCATTTTCGAGACTTTTTGTGAGTTTCGCGTCATTTTATGTAAGTTGTTTTTGCAGTGTTTACATGCGATCATTCTCTGACTCTTCATTTTGTTTTCTTTTTGTTTTATTTACTCTCTTCAGATCTTAAACTTCCAAACAGCCTTACTTCAGCTCAGCATTATTTCCTCCTTTAAACAGTTCACCAAGAATTGCAGAAGTTCCTTCAGGAACAATTTATCAGATTTAATAAGCTACTGACCTGTTTCGTATATTTATTTATTTATTTAGTATTTCAGAGATCCATCAGAATGGATATAGATCTTGCCATTAGATAACAACAGGCATAGTACAAAATGAGTCTCAACAATAAGATACATATGATAGTGATTTGTGTTTATAATACATAAGTAAGGCAAATCAATTTTATACAAGGAGATGTGATCAATTCAGAATATACAGTCAATGAAGTACTTACATAATGTACCTAGACAGAATTCAAGAGTACTTACATAATGCACATAGAATCTTAAATCAGCATACCACTATAATAAAATCTTGTGATACAGTTTATTCCACACAATTACATCAAATCGCAAAACCAGGTCTCATGTTTTGCAGATCGTGACAGTGACTCATAGTTTGCTGAAATACTGAACTATATGGAGTGAAGAATCACACCCACCTATGCCGCTGAAATCAAGTAGAGTATCCAAGTGTGCAAAATAAGTAACTACGATCATGACAACCATCTTCACAATGGAAGCAAATTCATATATGTTAAAACATGTGTATGCTCATGTAAGAGAAATACATTACAGACATAATTATACAATTATAACATATAGTAATTGAACTGAGAGTATAAATACACTGATTTTTAACCTTTTAAATAAATTATCAATCAGATACATTGGGCAAATCAAATAGCGTATCAATCTTTAAACTGTGTAAACTTTTAACTGTACATATGTACTATTGTAAGCCCTTCGAGATCCCAAATGTGCACAGTTACTAAGTACACCTCAGTATGGAGCCTGATGATGACTCCTACAAGTCGAAACATGTCACATTAAAGCATAATTGATATTATATGTTGTGTTTTGACTGAAACGTAAAATTAAATTAAGCAACAAAACAAAACAGGATGACCACGTTCAAAAACGTTAATAACATCCATTTGCTGTTGTGTTATTTGCACGTGAGACTTATCTGCCATACTTGATTGATTTCGCAAACTACAGTTTTTTAATGTATTTGAGTTATGAATTTGAGTGGGTTTTTTACAAGCATAGTTCCTTTCTTCAGTTTTACTCTAAGAGAGGAACAAATTAACAAAGCAGTTGTATTGATTAAAGGCGGTATACTTTGTTAATGTTTCTGTAATTGAATTTGTGAGATCACAGTCATGTGAGAATAATATGACACAGAACTTCCTGCGTATTTCGTCTTGAAGTTGCATTCAAGTTTAGAACAAACACTAGAAGTTAATGCTAAGCTATCAGCTTGCCTTTGTCCTTTAAGCCAGTTTTCGTTTCCTATTCTTTGTAGTTCCTTTTATTTGTAATTTTTCTTTTTTGTCGCTGGAAACCTACGGACGGAATTATGACGCATCAACAGTTTATTGCAGTCGGTATCCCGTATATGGGCGATGTCCATAATATGTTAATGTGTTGAAATTAACTTTTTCTTCGGCCTCTGTATCATAAAGGATGTGCGAATTTTTATTTATAAATGAAACTTTGGCGAGATATAAATGTATATAGATCCTTGTGCAAAATTTCTGTATCAAATTTTGATTACAAGCTGAATGTGTGGACGAAGGGTAGAAGAAATCCAAGAAAAGAGTTCGGTGAGAGGCGGCCCTACCATACGGACGGACACTTTTGACGAGGTTAGTAGTCCTTTACTGCAGCTTTGCGAATAGGCCTAAAAATGGATTTATAGTGCTTGGTATTTAAACGGATGTACTACAAAACGGATATGCAGGGTGAGGCAGGTACGGAGCCGACAAGAGTATTCATTGCCTTTGCGCCTACAACAGTCTGCTAATCAGAGAAGGTAGAACTATCGCGCTTCGAATTCTGATAATCCGTGCCACCAGGTGACTGATACTTGTTATCGATGTCACAGAGGTAGTTATTACGAATATGGTGTGACAGTTTCAAATTTCGCTGCTGAATAATTCACGTGTCTTAGATTTAGTATTTTTACATTTTAACAGAATATTTGAGCAATAATACGAATTTAATGCGTTATTGTATTGTAAGTTTCCTTTATCCAGATATTTCAGGTAAGAAATTCGTAACAAAATTTCCAGGGGTTGGGGGAACGCTGGTCCTAGAGGTCATGTAAAGTGGCCCCTAAACGGACGGTATTTGGCCGTGAGTTAATATTGTGCAGTATGTTTCTCACTCGATGACTTAATATTATTATGCAATATTCCATTTAGGTACTTTTGTTGAGCGATGACTGATTTTACTCCTGTGGCTATTGCTGTAGCCTTTTAAAAAAGAAAATATGCCGCTGGATCAAAAATGGTACAGACAAAGACCACATTACACACACACAAATCTTATGACTTACGGTTGAGTGAGCGAAACGATTGCAAAATTTGTTTGCGGTTAGATGGTCCATCGTTTTGTGAGGTCGAAATGTACATCCTATAAGTGTTAGAAGTAATACGTACGAGAAGCAGACTTGGTCAGCGTTTATTCGTTACGCTAGGCAATTTGGCCACTAAAGATGCTTTCAAAAACCCGAAATTCATAGGTGCTTTGTCTCAGTCAATTGGATTTATTGTTTGAAGACATCTTTTCTGTTGCAGACAGACAGTAATGAATACTGCGCAATACTGTTTATAGACTATTCAGTATTTTCTTTGCACAGTATTACAGCTAGAGGGTTAAGTATATTGTGGAGTATTCATTATTGCGCAATATTTTTGGCCTTTTAGAGGTATCCCTGAGCCAGTGCATCCAGCTGTTAAAGTGTGTAGGGAGCATACAGATGAAGCTTTACTCATTTTAGATGTCAGCTGTGTACATCGGGCCAACACGTATTCTGTACATAGTGTGAGGGAACAAAACCCTGCTGAAATCAACTTGCTGAGCAGTTTCAACTTATTCAATAAATTTCTAGGGGCTTACATTAGATGTTCCATTGTTCTGCAGTGCGCTTAGGAATAATGGTTGTTTTCAGTTTGTGTTGTGAAAGAAGTAACATATTTTTCACATCATAATGCTGCGCAATATTGAGCAGATATGTAGGTTCCCTGTAAATTGTGTGTGAAAGCATTCCATCATTTGCATTTAGATGCCTGTCCAGATGTTTAAATGCAGTGTCACATTCCTGATTATATTAATTTCATTGTTACATCTCCATTGAATAAAGAACCTGATATTCAGGCTGCAAAGTAACCATCCTGAAATGCCAAAATTAATGTTTCTAAAATACTGTTGGTAGAGTTCATTTGTGATATAATAATTGTTGATTGTAGTAATATAAGGAAAAGTATGCAGGCTTCTTTTGTATCTTTATAGATGGCTAATGATCCAGAGAGAGATATTATACCCGTAAAGGAGGGAGCTTCATGTGAGAAACAAAGAGATGGGTCATATTTTTCACTCAGTGGTGAAAAAGGTAATTTCATATTTGTGTAATTTGTTAACATTCCACACTACAGGTATAAAGTACGGTAACATTTCTCTGTTCATAATTGTGTATGATTACTTGAAGTCAAGGTGGAGGTATGTTTCTACACGATGGTGTAGCTAGGATTTTTGACACGGGTGAGTAATCACATCACACTTTCTTAATCCTGGCAGTAGACAGACTTGAGCAGTCAGCTTCGTGGTGTGGCTTTTTCTGGGACAAAGCCCTTGGTGTCTTGTAGATAAGGGCATATAGTCACCGACACAGACGTGCCTCTGAATTTACACACGTGTGCACAAAAACACACACACACTTTTCTATTGGATGGAGAAGAGGTAAGAGATAAGCTGCACACTGTTTTCTTTACCCCATGGATGTAGTCTGCAGTATGTATTATATGGGAACTTGGTTGGGCCCCACAGCATGGTGGTGAGGAGATGAATTTCTACTCCTGCCAGAAATTGAACCTTTTTTCCAGCCTGTAGTCATTATGGTCGTATTATTATTTGTATGTGCAATAACACATAGTCGTAAAATTATGGTATAATTCTTTGTAGATAAACTACATGCGCCATATATAACAAAGCTTGACCGTAAAGAACTGGAAGATCGATTTATGTGTCTGATGTTGGACAACAGTAATCTTAAGAAGGAATGCAGTAAACAGGAGGAGAAAATAAAGAGGTACATTAAGATGTAGTTTGTGTAAAATATTATACTATTGGTAGTTGCTAGCATACAAAAAATGTGTTTAAATAATCTTAGTTTTATATTTGTGTAACACAACTTCAGGCTTACTAGTTTGTCAGTATGAATGTGACAGTTTGTAGTAGTCAGGAAGAGGAGTATGTGGTGTATGTTGCAGTTTTTCAAGTTGAATGTATTCAGTCACTATATAAGCTGCTAGAGCTTAACCTTTAACCCTTCGACGCCGGAATTAAATCTTTGATGCCGGAATTAAATCCCCCCCCCCCCGGCCACTTTAGTGGCCATTCGGCTATTTAAAGGGCTCACTGAGCGACATATATATATATATATATATATATATATGTCGTTTGGCGGCTAAGGGTTAAATGACCTATGTTCACATATGCGAACACATGAAATAACACCCTTAGAAATTCATTTCATATCTTTAGGTAACATGGAAATTTACTGCATTTTTAAGACATGCTGCATAATCTCTGTTTTATTTACCACAAAATGTCATTTATGTCATAATTTTATCTTTTTCTGTTAAACTAATATTTTTTCTTAAAGCATGTGCTAAAAATTAATATAAACTCAGTCGTGTAAAAGTTGGTGTGTAGACTTAACGAGATTAAGCAGTGTCTTCATGGACAGTATGATATGATTATTCATGAATATATTTATATTAATGCAAAGGTAATTTTCTTGTTAAGACTTGCTACAAAACTGCTGAGGTTGGTAGCAGAACAGAAGCGTAATTTACCAACAGCAGCACAGCGCCATGATCACAATTTGGAATGTTTGGTTGTCGAACAGCAACAGCAGGTACGCGAGCTGCAACAGAGTAATAGTCAACTGCAAGACCGAGTTGCAGTTTTGCGTAACCAGCTGGTGGAACATACATCTGTACATTCTGCTGTCCACTGCAATTTGATGGGAAAGTCACGCTCACCATCCAGGCCTCATGCTCGTCCTCACACTAAAACTTGTGTGTCAAGTTCTACAAGACAGAATGTTGTATCATTACACACCTCTCAAAAGTAAGTTGTCTTTGTATTATACAGATTGTAGCAGTTAAGTTCCCAGAATGGTCTTCTAAAAGCTACATTTAATTGGTTATATATTAATAGTTCCTGTCGCCTTTGAAGTATTCTGCTTGCACAGCAGTACACTTGATGAATTGATGTTAGCACTCTTCAAAACCGTGCTGAAACCTTTCTTGTGGACTGCTGTTCAGGATGGGCAATGCATGTCCCTAAGTGCTTTTATGGGCACATTTCTGAAACTTTTGTGACACCACATGCCTGTCTCTCTCTCTCACACACACACACACACACACACACACACACACTACTGATTACCGTAACAGGTAGTCAGTACACAGAAAATGTTTACACTCATTTGTTCAGAGCACATTTTGTTGGAGTTCTTACTGGAGCGCACTGTAAAGGCTGACAAGCTAGGTTAATTTTGTCAAGTCTGCATTATGTTAAGTTCAAGTCAAACATTGATTTTCTCACTATTTGTTTATTGTACAAACAGATTTGTGCACGTCATAAAATGAAAATCTGTTTGTGTTATTTGGAACATTTTTTTGTATTATGTCACATATTTAATAAAACAGGAGGACAAGTTATGTCTGACTGCAGAGCATTTGTCTTTATAACAATGTACATAGTGTCCATAGCATTACAATGACATTTCTAAGTTTAATTGTTTTGTAAAAACGTATGCTAGAAATGTCAACTAAGAGGATGACCAAACAACAGATGGTGGAACTTTGTACAAGCATATATTAATAAATAAAAAATTATAAATTGGAAAGAGGTAAAAAAAAATACAGAGCTTACTGGGAAAACCCATTAAGGAGGCAAAGGTCTGCATTGGACTGTAGTTCCATCTAAGAAGAAGAAGAAAAAGAAGAAGAAGCTAGAAGTGTGAAGGATACATGAGATGAAAGAGAAACTGTTAAAAGTTTACCTCTGTTGCTGTCCGACCCACTAATTGTTCTGCATGTCTTTCAGATTTCTGATCCTTTCCACCTCTGTGTAAGAACGTGCAGACTTAAAACAGTGTCATAAATTCATCATTCTGTGTGCTGCATGTGCAGTTTCACATTTTATGGCAGCTGTTTTATGTAGTTTATGTATGTAACTTCCTAGAAAAATGAGATTCGGGGGTGAGATTTGAGGTTCTCACAGCACTGTTGCTGTATATTTGATTCTAGTGGTGTGTGATGATAACATGAATATGAAGGTACTATCATGCTTTTAAATATCTGACTACTCATCTGCTGTGACAGTATCATATCCTAGAAGATTTGAGTTATAAGATTTGGAGATTCAGATGGCTGAGATTTTGAACCTTCTGCTTGAATCACTGCCCTGGGATATTCTTGATCACGCAAACACACACACACACACACACACATGCATGCAGTGTCTGCAGAGGGAAGTTTGGCTCCATCCATGCTGATTGATGGTTGTGTGTTCAAATTGTGGTAACGTATGGAATTCCAGCATGTACAGAAAATGCTGGGAATAGTTTAAATGAGCATTTAGTAGGGAAACAGACTGGAAGGCAAGTTCAGAATTTGTCTGTCTTTGTGTCTGGGTTATACTGTGTTGCATGTTGTACAAATAGAGCCTTGTAAAACAAGTGGTGTCAAAAGTAATCATCATTGACACAATGTTTCCAGTGATGAATAAGAGATGCAGCTGAGATTCTTTCTCCAGATATGCTTAGTCGGGTGTGTAATACGAAGTGCATGTGAGTAAAACAATGACTGTGCCTCACGTTGAACTTATATAACAGCTGATTTGCTTTAATGTTGTGTGTAATTCCCATTTCTGGCTCCATGTAACAAAACAACTAGGATTCAGAATCAGTAAGATGTGTAGAATGGCACATAGTGCAGTTGGAATACATGTGCATTTGCTGCTGGAGTGCTTTAAGCAATGGGGGTTACTGCCATCCAGTAAAAGTTCTTGTTTGTTTTTTCCTGGACATACTCTATAATGTTAAATGAACTGTTATTGGGCACAGTATTGGTGAATTGACTGGTTTAGTAAGTTCTTCACTTTCAGTTGCTGTAACATTTTAGGCAATGTGTAGAAAGAACATCACTGAAGGGTGCATTCAGTGTTTTGATTTTAGAAACTTGTCTTTAGGGCTGTCAGAGCTATAGAGCTGTCTTAATATGTGCATTTTTTTATGTAAAGGGTAGTCATTGTAGTTTATTGCAGTGTATTTACCAAAGGAACAAAATCTGGAGTACATGTGATAATTGGTGGAAGTGGGGTAAGTCATGCACAGGCAAAGTCACTGTTAATTAGATGGGTAGGAAAAATTTGTGTGTATTTGTTATGTGACCTGAGTGTAGTAGGACATTAAGTTGAGCAAGTTTCCTGTTTGAATCCCTGTCTGAACTGGATGTACTAATGCCAGTTTATAGTGTGTACATTTAGTGAAAACAACAGTAATCAGTACTGTCATTTTGCCTACCAAATGCCTCAAATTTTTGTGTAAACTCTGATCAATTGGAATTTTATGTAATTCTCTGGAATTCCAAGCTGGAGGAGGTTCTGTCTGTGCCTACTAAAACATATGTTGCATTTAGTATGTTTCAGCCAAATTTGCAGACCAGTACTCCTCACTTTGGGAATCAGGATACTCCTCATCCCATAGATACAGAAACTATAGAAGACCACCCGAGACTGAATAATGAACAGAGGACACCTGAAGTTCCAAACAGCAAGGCTGCTCTTACACAACAAAATCAGAAGCTCTCAGAAGAGATCATGAGACTCCATGAGCAAATTAGCATCTTGGAGCAGGTGATATGATGCTCATTATCTTTGAAGCAGTTGTCCAACATGATCTATGACAGTTACCATTCAGAAAATCCTCACAGGCACACCAGTATTTTAGAGATGACCATATGAGGAAGAGAACATTTTCACAGTTGCTTCTCAATATTCACACCAGTAATTTGAATGTAACTATGAGATGAGTGACTAATTCCTTTTTTGTCCTTCTTACAATGATTAGTGTCTATGAGAAGTGTGCTTTGTTTAGCACTCTATTAAGACTGAAAAGAAAATACATATTCATAATTTCTTGCAGTTGGGGATGGCCATGCCACAGTGGAATTTCCAGGAGCCTTACGCACATGAAATTTGTGGAACACTGTGTGAAATTATATGAAAAAAATTATAAAAATGAGTTGAAAATGTGAAGAACTGAAATCAGTGAAAAAATTGCTATCCACACTTATCCGATTCATGGTGATTAAAGAAACTCACCTCACTGGGAACCATATCCCAGTTGTCTGCAGCATAGGAGAACAAGTAGGCTGTTGCAGGCTACATATTTGCATTTCCATGCACTTCTAAGGTAACAGGGAAGAAAGTGGCAAATGAAACTGTGCATTACAAATAAAAAGTGGAGTGCAAACAGCTAATATTTTGGCCAGGAAGCTGGAGCAGGTTCAAGGTCAGGCTGCCTAATCAATGGTTTCCAGGTGACCTGGTGTAAGTGAAATGGGGTGTGAAGGTGTCAACTAAATTAAACTGGTTCAGGATGTAGTTCAGTAGGTGGCTTTTGTGAATGTGGCAATGCACATTTTAGTTCCATAAAAGAAGGGAATTTGTTGTTGATCTGAGTAAGAAAGGCCCTGCACCATGAATTTGTTGTGTTAGTCAGCTGTCCGTAGATTTGTGTTGGTATTTCTTACACATTATAGGGCTTGGAGACACTACGTGAGCGAAGCAGTGCCCGCATTGTAGAGCTGGAAGATGAACTAGCTAGTACTGTTGCTGAGATTCAACAACAGAAGGTTGCCGAAAATATAGAGATGATACGACTACAGCGCAGCCTGCAACAGCAGTCAGCCCAACTGGCAGCACAGAGTGCACAGAACCAGGTTCTGGAACAGGACTTGGCACACTTGCGCCAAGAGTTGGAGACTGTACAGCAAGATAATGGTGTGTGATAGTTTTCTGATTGTAATTGTTAACATTATCTCAGACATCAAAAGTAGATTTGTTTTTTCATTTCTCATATTGCCACCAAGTTCAAGGAGCAATATTCTGCTTTTTTATGTGTATGTATATTTTAACCTACATTTTTGTATGGTTTTGTGGTTTGGGTTGTTCTTTGTTGCTCTGTAAAACACACAGCATGGCTTGAAGGAAGAAAGGGCAGATCCTTAACCAATGGTAGTGTACTCGTTGAATGTACTACAGGCTGCAGCAGTTTAAATTTCTGCACCATGGTTTTATACTATACCACAGAGTGAAAATGCAGATTTTTTCATAACAGAATTAATATAATTTCTTCTATTTTTGGTGAGCATGACTGTCTTTGCCATCGTCTGCTACATAGCTGGAAAGGGACTGTGTATCATGGAATAACTTTTAAATATTAACAGGCAAACTTTATTTACAGTTTGTTCCATGCATTCTTCCATTTGTGTGATAATGAGCATCCATCTGTATTGTATTGCTAGATCATGGATTTGCTTTGCCAAAATAAATAACAACACAAGATTAGTAGGATTAGAGATCTTCAGTAGTGCAGTTGGCTCTGTGGGTTGTACACAGAACTCTATTGTGCAGTACTGTGTGTAAATAGTTTGCCTTCACATCCTGGTATATTTTCTTTCAATCATTTGTTTGTTCTTTTAAAATTTGAAAGCAGTCTGTTTCATTGCTTCTGAAATGGTGCTCTGTCTGCATGGAAAGCAGTTTCTTCCTTTTAGGTTGTTTATGATTGATATATTTGTTAACTGCAATTGGGTTGACACCTGGTGGCAGTAGTACACTACACGTTTACACACAAACAATACATAGAACAACACAATGAAAACAATATTTAGAACAGAACATACATAACAATAAAAATACATAAACATAACAATAAAAATACATGCTTTACAAAATTAAACAAAAGCATACAAAATGTACAACCATATAATACAATGATAAAAAATTGAACCAAAAGAACATGAAAGAATGTGATAAACGAAAAAGTCATATAAGCAGCAGACTTCATATGATCTATAAATCTTCTAATAATGTTAGACACCCTGTTACTAAGACCTTCACCACACTTCACCCAGCTACACTCCACTTCACTACACTTGCCGACACTTCACTTTCTCTCATTTAAACTTCACCCAACTACACTTCACTACCCTCTCATTTGACTTAACCCCGTTTAAACTTCCAACCATTCCATGTCACCTCACATTACTACACTTCACCTCTCTTCACTTCACTGCACTTTCAGATGATTTTCACTACACTTCTGTTCCTTTCATTTTACTCCATTTATAATTGCTTTCCTAACTCTGTTTCTAAAAATCTTAGGTTTACAAGGGAAAGTCGCTAACGCTTCTGCAGGTAGTTGGTTCCAGTTTTTAATGGTCCTATTTACGAAGGAATACTTCCTGACATCCGTTCTTGTTGAATTGCATATCATTGCTGTTTAGTCTGAGACACTGATAGCAGTAAAATAAACCATAAATTAATTGTATAAAGGTTGTTAATTATGTATTTAATCAGACACAAAACAAGTCTTCAAAGTTCAATGTATTAGCACTAGTCTTATGATATTTACCAACAGTCTTTTTTTATTCCCCTTGATTGCTGTATTCTCTCACCATGTATGCAATGTAATATTTAAACATTTAGTGTGGTGTGCATATGTGTTGATTTACATTAATCTTCAGGTCTTCTCAGTGAAATGTGGTACTAGTATTCAAGTACAAAGTCATGTATTTTTGTGGACAATAGAATGATTGATTTTTATTTTTGTTTTTACACCATGCATGTTGTTGAGTTACTCAATTATTATACCAACTACTGCACATATATAAAATTTATAAAATTTACACATTAAAACATTAAAAACGCTCCGACATGTTTCAGTCCTAGGACCATCATCAGGGAGCCTTATTGTCCTTGCT